>Ga0210006_1000828_pt1 | contig 22795 bp, 52 predicted proteins | sample CryGey02umfilter_2_FD_185452 | JGI IMG/M metagenome (GOLD analysis project Ga0210006, IMG submission 185452) | Groundwater microbial communities from aquifer in Utah, USA - Crystal Geyser 4/10/14 0.2 um filter (SPAdes) (version 3) | ecosystem: Environmental > Aquatic > Deep subsurface >... | reverse complement strand
TATGAAGTATATGTGTGCTCTGGCTCTGTATAAGGAATGTCCTCTGCTGGAGAACATGTTAATAGTAGGAAAAACAATATGAGACACTTTAAACCCATGTCTATAAATATAGACCAAAAAATTTTCCCAAAAAAAATTTTGAAAACGGCACCTTCCGAATTTATTACGAATTTTTTCCGAAAAAAACTTAGACCTCTATCTACCCAAAAAAAAAATTCTAAAAAATTTTTATACAGGTCCGACCCCGCCTATGGCTACGGGTACGGGGGGGTATATAAGGGGGGATACGGGGGGAGGGGTATGTAGGGAGCCCCTCCACCAGGGGGTCTATGGCTATTGCTATTGCACGTACAAATATAATCCATATATAGTTATGCCTTATATAATAAACCACGCTTAAAACGTCTGTAATTAATTATCGACATAACCAAATATATTATGTTAAAGTTTTTAAACCATAACCCAAAAAAGCCTAACATGATGTTAGGCTTTTTAAGTACGTTTAAACTATGCTTAGATTTTAGCAAAGTATTCTAATTTTTTAGAACTTCGTTCAACTTGCACTTCATTAGATGCACTCGAATTCGATTTTTCAATACGTCTTGAAAGGTAATTTGTAACAGTTGCATAAGCAGTGTACATAGATAAATCTAAATTCAATTCTTTGTTATAACCTATTTCTTTTTTGAAGGCTAATTTCAATTCATTGTAACGATTAATACATTGTAATGCATCAGGATTAATGACTAATTCTTTTCTAAATTCGTCAAAGGTTAAACCGTTTTTTTGACTTGTAGGAATTTCTTCCTCAAAAAACCATTTATTCAATTCAAACATAACTTCAGTTTCAGTCATTTTTTTACCCTCTAAAAACAAATCTCTCTCTTGCACTTGTTTTAATAAAGAAGTGAAACCGTCAATTGATTTTTGCATCAATTTTATACTTTCATTGTAATTCCATGTGTGAGGAATTTTGATGTAATTATCTTTGTGTATAGTTTTATTTGATACCATACCATTGGTACAAATTAACCTAACTTGTTTAATTGATAAATAACCTTTACCACCACCATTGTTAGGTACTGTAATCATAAGGTTATAACTACTCTCACCAACTTTAGAAGGTTTTTCACCGAATGAAACATTTAACCCGATAGTTTCACCATTTCTATGGTTGAACGTTGTAACGTTATGTCCTTTATCGATAAAAGCATTACCTAAATTGCTTAAATCTGTGGTTTTAACGATATGATAGGTACCTTTTGGGCAAACTACGTTTATGCCATTAAGACCAAAAACTTGCCTAAAATTGGATTTTGTCCCATCTTGATTTTTTAATTCGGTTTCAACGTACTCAAAGTCAAATAGATTTTTCATAATGTTTTGTTTTATATCATTGCTTCATTGCAACGGTACAAAGATAGTCATTTTTATATATAAAAGTGCGTTATATATTTTTTTAACATAATTTTAACATTTCTTTAACATTTACCTTAAAAAAAAATATAAGGTAGGTTGGAGTCTACTCTTCCCACTAAAAGTGCGCCCGTCATCCAATACAAAGGTAAAAAATAAAAACAATACCACCAAACAAATTATGTTAAATTTACAAAAATAAGCCTAACTTTCGTTAGGCTTTTTTTAAGACGTTTTAATCGACTTTCTTTAAGATTTAACAATATATTCTTGCCCTTGTATCTTAATACTTTCTATGTTATCTAAAAACGGTGTTATAATTCTAAAATCATTTTCTTCACTTACAGTACCACGTCCACTAGTATAACTACTTTCAGCGTAAAAACTTGGTGCTACTAAATCGAATCTACCGAATGTAGGATTTTTCTTGTTTAACTCAATTTCTAAACCGTTATGGAAATAACCTAATACTTTCGTACTTTCAGTATGTAGGATTTTACCGTCTAACATTAATTTACCGAAATTTGCCTTAGACTGACTTGCAATAATAGTACTACAAATTCTTACTTTACCGTTTAATTCATGTGCTACAAATTCTGTGTTGCCTGTTAAATTTTGCACTTTGTTAGTGTAATTGTGGTTTAAGTATAAGTTATTTACTTTTACTCTTTTTTGCACTTGTTTTTGACCTTGAATTGTTTTCGATTTGCTTTCATCCACAAAGTAAGTAAGACTAACAACGGTTGATTTAGTAATGTTGGCTAATATGACAGCTAATTGTTTAACAGTAATAGTTAATTGATTTTTAACTTCTTGATTTTCAGTGATTAGTTTTGTAGTGTTCATAATTTTTATGTGTTTTATTGTTATTTGTTAGGCAAATATAAGGCTAATAAATGAGATACACAAGTTTTGAGTAAAGATTTATTAATAATTTATTATTTTAACGTATTTATTGAATTATTGTTAATAGAAATAGTTACTTTTTGCGTTATTCATAAAAATGTAATAGATATTTGCGTATATTAAATATTAGTTGTAGTTTTGCAATAACAAAATAAAATCACATATTATGAAACAAGTAAAAAATTTCAACGAGAATGACAGATTTTTAAATCTTAATGTATTTCAATTTCCATTAGGGAATTGTGGGGGTATTACAGATAGTTTAAAAAATATTTGGATACCATGCGAAACTGGTTATAAGTTATATAAAAACATTGAAGATAAAAATACCATATTCATTCCAGAACATCGAGGTGGTGAATATTATTCAGTATTCCCAATGCTTCAACCAACGGGTGTTATTGGTCCAATGGCGGGTGGTAATTTAGCTTATAGTAGTGACAGTCGATGTAAGCGAGTTTATCACATTCATGATAGATTTGAAAGTCAATCGGCCTATAATGGTTTGACTATATAAAGAAATTGGGACTATCATTTGGTAGTCCCAATTATTTTTCTTATCTTTGTAAAACAAAAATCACAATGAATTACACATTAGCAAACATTCAGACCGCACCGAGTTATGAGGCGTTAAAGCGTAACGGATTTTCAGATTTAGATATAGTGGCTTACTATGGTACACCAATGACAGATAGAGCCGCAATGTTCATACAAATTAAATCGGGAAATCAACCAAAGAAGTTCAATGCACCGACTTATGAAGTTAAAGGTACACAAAAGTGTACGGCAAAAGTTGATATTGATGCTGTTAGAGATATGGCATTAGATTATATGGGTAGAAATTGGGCTTATAGAGGTGTTACATATAACATGAATAAATTGGGTTGGAAATTTGCCTTCAATGACAGAAAGAGAGCGTTAGGTTTATGTTCACCACGTAGAAAAACGCTTTATTTATCTACATTCTTTATTGAGAGTGGTTCAAGAGAAATGAAGATGTGGGAAAATACGATGATACATGAGATAGCCCACGCAATCAATACCGTATTAGGTGGTAGAGGTCATGATTGGCAATGGCGTGATATCTTCATCAAGAATGGTGGTGATGGTAGGAGAACGTCAAACGATGCTCAATTCGATGATTTATTATAAAGACCTGTAAGCAAATATACAACGATTTGCCCTAACGGTCACACTCGCCCAAGTCATAAATTAAGTAGAGCTATAAAAGATAATCGTATTGCTTGTAGCAAGTGTTGTAATGAACACGCCAATGGTAGATTTGATAAACGGTTTATCTTAAAACAGATACAAAATTATTAGATAACACAAATGTGTACAGAGATTTGGATAATTTAAAAATTGAAAAATTGTCCTTATCTTTGTTTTAAATAAAAAATAAATCATGAAAACATTCATAGTATTAATTCCAGTAAGCAATTCAGTTAGTGAGCCAAGAAAGGCTTGTGAAATGATAGAGAACACGCAAATTAAGTTTGATGAGGGAGAGTTTGTATTTGCTCACAACGTGCTTAAAAAGGTTATGTTTGAGTTGGGTATTGAAGATGCTTCAAACATTGAAGTTGAGCCAATCACAGACTTTATGGATAGGGTTAACAACCAAGAGTTTGATGTTGAAGAGTATTTTATTAGTTATGTTCACACCGTTTAGTTATGAGTAAGAAGTTAAAGATATATTTCAAACGAGGTAGTACATTATATACTCTTAATAACTTTCCAAAGAGTTATAATTTAATCATAGTTAATTGGAATGCAATTGTTTAGAGTTATAGGAAAGCCAATGAGGAAATTATTAACGAAGGTGATAACGTTAAGAGTTTGTTTGCCAAAGTGCCTGAAATGACTTTTTCGCAAAAGCGTTTTGATGAGTTAAAAAAGGATTTAAAGTTCAAGGGCAATGAGGTAAGTTTTTATCTTAAAGGTACTAGCGGTAGATTGGTTGATATTTCTGCAAGAAAAGAGGAAGATAATTTGGATAAATCAAAATAATGTTGTATCTTTGAATAGAACAAACAAAACAAAAGAAATCATGAGCGAACAAGAACTTTACAAAGACGAACAAAGAAGTATTATGATACAAGAATGTAATGCTATCATGAGAGGTTTAATGTCTTGTCCAAGTTATCAAAACCCTAATATCATTAGAGTTGAACACGTTACAATTTACTTAAATTAAAAACCATGCAATATAAGATATTAACAAGTCGAAGTGCAAGTGGTTTGAGTGCTACAATTCAAGACCACATTGAGCAAGGTTGGAAGCCACAAGGAAGTCACCAAGTGGTTGAAACGCATAGACAGAATCGCTTTGCTGGTATGCAACATAAAGATACTACAATTGACTTAGAGTATTCACAAACAATAACCAAAGATTAATGCCTAGTATAGATTATAGGAGTCGTAAGACAAAACAAATTTTAAGTTGTTTTGGTAAGATGACCAATGTAAGTACGGCAAGGGTTTTAGGTGTATCAAAAGCGTGGGTTACATTTATTTGGCAAAGAGCTGGATTAGATTACACAGATGAATATTTTTTAAATGGTTATTTTTTATTTAAAACAAAGATAAGGACAATTTTTAAATTATCCAAATCTCTGTACACATTTGTGTTATCTAATAATTTTGTATCTTTGTAGAGAACAAGATAATTCAATCATGAAAACATTCAGAAACATCATTATTTACAAAGATTTTAATTTTAAGACGTCTTATCCAAAAAGATACAGTCTTGAAGTCATCGGGAATAAAGCGAGGGTTATCAATGATAATCCTGTATTTAATGAGAAGTCACAATCACGTTTAAATAAATTAAATCCAATTGGTGGAATTGGAAAACATATGCGTTTATATTCATTAAACGTTAATGGTAATGTAGTATTTTTTAAGATAGCGTATAAATTACCTTAATTTGCATAATTCAAATATTATTATTATCTTTGTATAAACGAAAAACAAAAACATTTATGGAGTACCAAAAAGCGTTAAATTACCAAAGATGGATTTCGCTAACTTTAACCGTGATAAATGGTTTAAAGATGAAGAAGATTTTAAGGAAGCCTTAAGAAAGGACATCAAATCAAAGGGTTACACAGGAAAGAATTCAGGTGAGATTATTAGATTTCCAGTGGCAGATGGTTATGCTGAATATATGGTATTGCAAATGCGACCGTTAGGGTTAATTCATTTACCATTGGGTGATGCGTATCGATTTCCATACGCACATTTAATGACTGCAAAGGAAGTTAATGCGCAGATTGAAGGTCAAAAAAGATTAGATAAAATTTTCGCAGATAGAAAGAAATAAGATTTTATTTGCATATCTCAAAATAATGTTGTATCTTTGGGGTAATTAATCCCTTACATATGAAACGAATACTAAAAGCGGTAGCAAGAAAAATCAAAGATATTTTCACAGGTTGGGAAATGGGAACAGTTAACCAAGCGTGGAAACACTAAACTTTCAAAAAGTATAATTGCGTGGAGTGGGGATGGCAACATCGCTTTTTAAAAGCAACTATTTCTAGTTGCTTTTTTATTTGGTAGTATCGAATAATTGTTGTATCTTTGATTTAAATAAAACAAAACAATCATGAAAACAAATTATTATAGAGTTAAATTAAATGAAACTCATAACGCAAAACCCAGCCAAATCATTGAGGGTTATTTAGGTAATGCATTTGGTAATGGTGAAATTATGGAATATACAAGAGGTGAAGCTATTAAAAAAGCTAGAATGTTTAATGGTAAAATCGAATTAATATCATGAGAATTAAAATAGGAGATATTGTAGAGTTTAACCCATATCCTGAAGAGAAGGATAGAGAGCCAGTATATGGCAAGGTTAATCGAATTGGAACTCAAGTTGAATTAAAAATGGGTTGGCGAGATGATGATGATAGGATTTTTCATGAGTTGGTCACAATTGATTCAAATGGTAAATGTGGTGATGTGTTCACAAGAACCACAGCTCAATGGTTAAAAAAAGTAGATTTAGATTTGGTTAAATCAAAAAGATTTCGTACCTTTGATATAACAAGACAATAACAATTATGGAAGCAATAAAATTAACTTGGTATCAAATATTCTTTAATAATCAATTTGGATACCGTAAAGATTACAAAGCATCATTTTGGAAGTATATTAACGAGTATATTAAGCGTTATATAATTGACATTTGGTATTATACCAATGGGGTTAAAAAACCTTATAGTAAATCGGTTCAAAAAAGAGGTCCGAGAGGTGGTGCAACAGGGTGGCATAACGTTACTATTCCAGCAAGTAAACCAACGTCTAGGAGTTTAACACTAACGTTTTTATCATGGACATGGTTTGCATTTTATTTAAAATTTGAGTGGTCTAATTTTGTTTATACGGTTTATATATTTAGCATAGGAATTAAAAAACTTAATTGGAATATTGAAATAAAAGTTAACAATAATTAGGTTATATCGAATATTATTCTTATCTTTGTATAGAACATAAAACAAAACAATCATGGCGATTAAAACAATTAAACTTTGTGGTAAAACATCTGACTTATGTCACATAACTTTTCTTGATGAAAAAAATGTAAAAGTTGGGGAGAGAGATAATTATGTACCAGATTATTTTCCAGAAGAACATTATGGGGATTATATCGAATTTGATATTGATGTGAAAACAGGTCAAATCCTTAATTGGAAAGCACCAACACAAAAACAACTTAAAGATTCTATTCAATCATGAGTGAAACAATAAGAAAACATGGGTTAGTAGTTTTAAGAGGTTCAGAACCTCTTAAAACGAAAACCGATACCTTTGAGCCTAACAAGGAATATCGTTCAATAGAGCTATCGAATGAGGGTGATAGAGAGATATTAGTATATGGTGTGGTATTCGATGGTAAAACATTTGAAAAAACATTTAAATATATTAGGTAGTTTCATTTATTAGTTGTATCTTTGTATAGAACAAAACAAATCAAGATTATGAAAGTATTAAGACAAATAGGACAATTCAAATTAAATGAAGGTGACGGTATGGCTAAAGGGTTATATAATGTAACAAATGGCATTCTTTTAGAAAACACTAAAGGTGAGGGTGTATCATTTTGGTTTGATAAGGAAACTAAAGATAACTTAATGTTAATGGATGATTTTGATTTTGGCCAAAGATGTAAAGAATTAGTGGGTAACGATATAAATAGATTCGTGTAATGGTAGTTAATCATAATGAATATAGGTTATTTGAATATGAAAATAATCCAAGTAAAAAGGATAAGTTTATATTAGGTGAAGTTGTAAAGCAAAATGGGGAAATAGGTGTTATAATTCAATGTCATGGTAACAACGAGTATAGAACTGATATGTTTGGTAACTGTTGTTTTAATAAGAAAAATAGTAACTTGACAAAAGCTGATGTAAAATCAATAAAAAGATTAAGACCTGAATTATTAAAATAAAGTTGCATAGTTCATTTATTTGTTTTATCTTTGTAGAGAACAAAACAAATCACAATGAAAATCGGAGTAATAACCAAAGAGCAACAATACATTGCGATGCGTAAAGCATCCCGTGAGATGGAACTTGAAAAAAATGGTGGTTGGCCAGCAAAAGAAAAAGTTCATCAATCGGAAAAATCATATAGTCGAAAGTCTAAACATAAAAAACGATATTAATGAAATTTACTAGCAACGAAAAAGAAGTTTTAAAAGAAGACGGTTAAATGAATTTCACAAAGGAGATTTAGATACACGGTTATTGATGTTAGCATTTCCAAGTGAGGTTAAATCATTAATCCAAAAAAATATATTGGTTTGCAGTACCAATGAAACTGGACGAGTACTGAATTGGTACAGACTAACTGAAAATGGTAAAAGGGTGTTTAAATCCCTGAAAGAATAAGCGTTCCCCTCATCAAATACTTCAAAGAGGGGTGTGATTATGTTTTGTTTTGTAAAGGTGGGGGTGATTTTCCACCTTTTTTATGCAATAATATTTGGTAGTGTGGATTATTTGTTGTATCTTTGAATTAAATAAAACAAAACAATCATGGAAAATACAGTAAATAACCTTAGAGCCTTAAATATTTCACTTGAAGATTTATATGAGGGTAAGAAACAAATTAATTTACACTTATCAGATAAATCATTTGTTTTTTCTGTAATATTAAAAGATAGGCGTGGAGTTAATTGTAAATTGAGTTCCTTTGGTGCTAACCTTTGGACTAGAACTAACAAGGGTGTTAATTCAGAAAAATACAGTTCATTAGGGGCATTACAAACCGCTCTTAAACGTGAAATTAAAAATAAAGTTGATAGTAATGGGGAAATCACATTTTCCTTATCTAATGAGGTTTTTACATTTTAGATAAAATAAACCACCATTAATTTGGTGGTTTCATTTATTTGTTGTATCTTTGAATTATAATTAAAACAAAATAATCATGGCACGTAAAAATTATTCTGGTTCAGACTTATCAAACACATGGAAGTCATGGGCTAAAAAAGAAATGAATCGTATTGGTAAGTTACTAATTGCTAAAGGTTGTACCGATATTGATAAGTCTTATGGATTCTATTATTTCACAATTTTATTCACTTCACCAAGTGGTCAAACTTATTATATGAGTTGTTCAGACACTCGACACTTTGATTATGATAAATTGTTATTTAGAACAACAAAACATTATAAAGATTGGACAGGTGGTTCTAATCAATATATTGGTAAAGATGAAATTGACAATATTAGATTAAATTAATTTAAAAAACCTCACCATTTATTTGGTGGGGTTATTTTTTTTTCTTATCTTTGTACCGAAGGGCGAGCCTAACGGGTGGAAGAGTAAACTCCAGCCTACCTTATATTTTTTTATAATTTATTTTAATTAAATTTGGTAGATTCATTTATTTTTTGTATTTTTACTATATCAAAAAGCAATCGAGAAAAGATGAGAAGTAGACTCCAATCTACCTTTATTTTTTTTTTATATATTAAATGTTAAATTTTCATTTTATTTAAAATAAATTTGGTAAATTCATTTATAATGTTTACATTTGTATGGAATAAAACAAATCACATTAGAATGAAAGATATTAAATACATTTACCGATTAAAAGATAGTGTTAATGTATTAAACGCAAAAGTTTCACAAAATAGTAAAATTGGTATTGGTTATGTTGTGCAAACGTATCATTTTTCAATTAACCAAGTTATTGAAATGAGTTTAACAAATGATAAAGTTAGTTGTTTAGATTGCCCTTTATCATATAACCAAAACAACGGTAAAAGTGGTGGTTGTTATACACATAAAGGGTTACAAAATTTAGGGTTAAACTCTATGTTAAGAAGTCTAAATAAAAAATTACATACCATTAAGGAATTTAATGAAAATGATTTTAATGCCTTTATTAATAAAGTTAAATTTACTAATAAAATTGATTTAATTCGTTTTGGTGCGTATGGCGAGCCAATTTTAATGCCCTTAAATGTTGTTAAAACCTTAAGTAATTTAAGCGATAAAACAACAGGTTATACTCACCAATGGAATAAACCACAATTTAAGACTTATAATCATTTTTTAATGGCATCTACACATACTGAAATAGAACGTAAAAAAGCAAATGTTTTAAATTTTCGTTCTTTCTTTGTAGCTGAAAGTAAAATAAGCGATTTTAAGGTACTTAATGCAGTTAATTGTCCCGCAAGTAAAGAAAATCAAAAAAACCTCACGTGTATTGCCTGTGGACTTTGTAATGGCATTAAGCGAGGTAATAAAAAGGATGTTTATATCATGAAACATTAATTTTAAAATAAATTAAAAATAATCCATCATTTATTTGGTGGGTTCATTCTTTTGTTGTATCTTTGATTTAAATAAAACAAAACAATTACAATCATGGATAATATCATAACACAATCAAGTTTAACCTATGTTAAACATCAACAAGAAATTACACGTTTAAAACGTATCATTGAAAGACATGAAGATAAGATAGAGTGTATTAGGGATAAAGCTTGGTGGGGTTCCGTTTTAATAAAACCAATAATGAACGCTGTTAAAATTAAATTTCCGTTTTTAATTTGGGATGAAAGAATGGCTACAATGGGTTTGAAATACAGAGTACCAATGTTTGGTAAAGATAAAGACGGTGAAATCATTGCATCGGTTACATTCGTTCCAGAAGATTTAACCAAAGGTGTAATCTCATTTGAAACAGGAGAATTAATAGGCCCTAAAGGTGGTTATGATACACACGGTTTTAACTTAAAAACTGAAATAATTACCGATATTGAGCAAATATTTAATCATATTCAAAAAAGGTTAGATAGTAATAACAAAAATTAAACCACATAAAATTCATAATTTATTTGGTAGTTACATTTATTATTCGTATCTTTGATTTAAATAAAACAATCATGGCAATAAAAGTAAAATTAAGCAAAAGAGATGAAGATTTATTCGCTTCATTGAGTTATGACAGAACTTCAACTGTTAAAGAAAAAATTACAAATCCATATTCTGAAGAATCATGTGAATTAGAACCTAGAGGTGTTGCATTGCACGACTTCATAAAAGGGTGTGAAGCATTAAGTCACTTTACAAAAACGCAACAAGCATTAACATTATTCAGAAAATTATATCCGTCTGAATATTATACACTATTGGACTAATGGCTACATTTTATAAAACTATACTTAAAAAGGTTAAGGGTAACGTCTTAAATGACGTTTACCCTCACCTAGTAGGAACTAAAAATATGCCTACTTTAAAAGAACGTTTAGGTAACAATAATGGTGAATGCCCAGGTTGCCGTAATGATAAACCTCGTTGGATGTTATTACCTAATGAAAGTGTAGCAGTTACAGAAGGTGGTAAACCATATATTGAATGTTTAGACTGTGGATATATAACTCATTTATAATTTGGTAGTCTGAATTATTTGTCTTATCTTTGATTTAAATAAAACAAAACATTATGTTAACATTTATCAAAATTAAACAATTACAGAAACTTCATGGTTATACTGAAATACAAGAACAAATTAATAGTGGTCAGATTTGGAAATTTGAAGGTAGTGTCGGTAAAAACGCAATGAATTTATTAGAAAGTGGTGCGTGTATGTTACCAAAGAAATTTACATTTGATTATTACGGTAATCAATTACCAAGTAGAGATGTTTTAAAAGCTGGTACAAAAGGTACATTTAAAAACAGTCAGAACTTTTGGCAAAAAGTTGTTGATGGTGAAATAGATTTAGATTAATATGTGATTATTGTATTTTGTTTAGGGAAAGGCAACTATGAAAATAGTTGCTTTTTTATTTGGTGGTTTCATTTATTTGTTGTATCTTTGATTTAAATAAAACAAAACATTACAATCATGGAAACAACAGTTCAAAACATCAAAGACTTAAATATAACACTTAATGAGTTATATGAAGCAAAAAGCCAAATCAATGTTCATTTATCAGATAAACCTTATGTATTTTCACTTGTTTTAAAAGATAGACATGGTGTTGATTGTAAATTAAGTTCATTTGGTGCTAATCTTTACACTAGGACTAATAAGGGTGTTAATTCTGAAAAATATAAAACGATAGCTAGTTTACAAAGTGCTATTAAACGTCTTATTAAAAGTAGGGTTAATACAAATGGTGTTATTAGTTTTTCATTATCAGATGAGGTTTTTACATTTTAGATAAAATAACCCATCATTTATTTGGTGGGTTCATTTTTTTGTTGTATCTTTGTTATGGAAGACGGGCGTTGATGTCAAAAGCATCAGGAAGAGTAGACTCCACGGTACCCGTGTTCGTCATAAAACGACTCCAACCTACTTTATTTTTTTTTAACCATATTAATTTTCATTTTAACTAAATTATATTTGGTAGATTCATTTATTATTCGTATCTTTGACTTAAATAAAACAAAACAATCATATTATGGCTTTAACATTTAAAGATTTAAGAGAATTTAAACCTAGTCAAGCAGATTATGATGCGGTTAAAAATCATGTAATCAAAAAACATAATTTAGAAATCGATGAGTAGATTTAAACCACAAGTATCATACTTAACAGCAAACTCTTTACGTAATTGGCTTAATTCGAGTCAATATACTAAACCAAGAGTATCAAAGTATATCACCAAGCAATTTAATACATATGCGGAGCTTAAAAAAGAGCTACCTGAAATATGTAAGGATGATATTAGTGATGAAGGGGTGTGTGTTGTACGTTCAAAACGAGGACAATGGGGTGAATGGTGGGAACATTGGAAATACATTGATAATAGACCTACAATCGTCAAAGAGGGTTGGGCTTAGAATCATATACACAAATGTGTACGGGAATAAGGTAAAAATAATTTTATATTAGATAGATTAATTATAATTAGGATATATCAAAATATTGTTTTATATTTGCTTATGTTTAACTAATAAAACTATAATGTTATGAAAAAATTATATTATGTAGTTAAAAAAGAACTACAAGACATTGATGGGTTTGAAGAAACCACAGGACATAAAACGGTTTCCACTTATTCAGCAGTAATAAAGGATGGAGCCCCCGAAATTGAACATCAATTTGACGTTGAATTATCTAATGAGGATAATTCCATTGAAGGAATTTCTGATTATCTAATTGATAATGGTATGGGTGATGAAAAATTTGAATTTATAGAACTTTTAAATAAAGATGTTTATTATCTTTACGGTATGAAATATTATATAAATAAAACCACAGGTAATATTATTGGAATTTCCAATATGCGGGAAGTTATTAAACATCCAACTGAAAAATCATTGGCATTAGGGTTTAAAAATTATTCGTATGAAGTAGTTTATGATATGATTTGTCCTAATTATATTTTAGGTGAGGGTATTAAATCTTTTTGTATTACCTATCGCTATTTAAAGGATAATTATAAGAGAATTAAACGTGAAATTGCACTAGAAAAATACCCTGAATTTAATCAATATCGACATCATAATTTGATTGAAGAAGGTAAAAAGCGTGGAATTGATACGTTAAAGATATTACAAGAACAACGATTTTAACGATGCGTTTAAATAATGGTGGAAGGAGTGATACCCACTATTAAAACACTTATGGTAACAGTGTTAAACAGTGTTATGCACTGTATAATCGTAAGGGTGGTGTTACACACTAATAAAACCTTTACATTGTGTATAACGGATAATATTAAGGGTAGATTAATTTCTACCCTTTTTTTGTGTTTACTTCATTTATAATTTGGATAAATCAAAAATATGTTATATATTTGCATATGTTTAACAATAAATCATAATCGTATGAAATTAGAATTAAAGTCAATTAAACACAGCCCAAGCTTATCTGAAGAAACTGAAGCGTTTACAGCTGACCTATGGGTTAATGGTAAGAAAGTTGCTTATTGCTCAAATCGTGGGCAAGGTGGCTGTACAGATTACCATCCGTATGACCCATCGTTAAGACCTCTATTAAAAGAGGTTGAAGAATATTGCAAAACATTACCACCAGTAAAAAGTCATAATTATGAATTAAAAATGGATTTGGAATTCAAGATTGACACTCTGTTAAGTGAATGGCTTGAAGCTAAAGACTTTAATAAAGTCTTAATTTATAAAACCAAAGATGGTGTTAAAATGGAATGTAAATGGAAAGGGGTTACCCTGAACCAATTACTTAAAAGAGCCGATGGAATTTCAGCTGTTAGAAGAAAAATCACTAATCTTCAAGCAGAGGGTTGTACTATCCTGAACACAAACTTAGGTTTTATCCTGAAATAAGAAAACCTAATAACTAAAATAAGCCGCTCTAAGCGGCTTTTTTGTTTCTAGGTGTATTGACATCCCAATACACAAATGTGTACAGAGATGTTATTAAATAATTTTTTGCTGGCTCAATTTATGTGCTATAGCAACATACTTTGGATACAATTCATCATACCATATTTTATTGTCTCTATGGAGCCTGTCGAATCTTTTATTTAAATCGCAATCCTGAACACGGATTAATCCTTTCTGTAGTTTCTTAAGGGTCATCTCAATATGGTCTTGGTTGGTTCTTGGTCTATAATTCATATGTTTAATTTTAGGTTAATTCTTCTTCAGGGTAGACCCAAGTCTCGGCTTGGTGTTTCGAAAGCTTTTTGGTTTGACATAATGCCAGCAAGAATATATTCCATAGAATCCGTTTTTGCTCTTCAGTAGCATCACTATACTTCTCATCCATTAGCATCTCATGCTTGAATTTGTATACAACGGTTTCTCTTTTATAATACTTACTTGTCATAGCTCTAGGCACAATTGTGTCCTATCTTTTTTAGATACCTCTAGAGGCTGCAAGCGCACATATTTTCTATGTACACCTGTCATTGTTTTCTTATTCTTAAATAAATATACATCCATGGTATGGGTGTAACTTGCCGTTACTAACCCCAACTGTCCACCAACTATGCATTTTCGTTTATTACTTCCCATTGTTCTAATGTCCAAGATATGTTACCGTCTTCCCACTCATCATAGTATCCGTATTCTCCTTCAACTTCAGGTGCTAATGCATCCATCATCACCTCCATCTCCTTGTCTTCAGGAGTATCTGAAGGAATCTCAATGTAGAAAGTACAAGTATTCTTATACTCACCAAACATTAATATTCTTACAGTTAGTTCTAGCTCTTTCATTACTTCTTACCTATGTGTTTTAAAAACTCATCACACGTAAAAGACAATTCTAATTTATGCCATACCTGAACACCCTCTACATAATCAATCATCATACTGCCGTCAATAGCCGCTTGGTCTTCAATAAGTTCAATCATATCTTTTAATGGGTAGTCGTCATCACTACATAATATTTTGTATGCAATATCTTCAGGGCTTGGTTTGAATGTCGCCAATATTTTGTCCACAGCCTCGTCAATACGTTTCAAGTGTGAACCGTTATTTGTGTTAACCCAATTGTCATTAATAAATCTTGGTTTGGCATCAGCCGTGTAGATTGTATCAATCAGGATTTGTTTTATTTCATCTTTTTTACTCACGATTTTTGGTTTTAATTAAACATATACAAATATACTAAATTAATTTGACTTTACCAAATTATTTACCCCAATCAATTGATAAATGGTTCCCCAATACATTGTCAAAAGCTATGTAATTTTCATCTTCATCAGATGTAACACCTGAGCTGACTAAATCAGCCCAGATATTATTTCTTAATTCTTGATATTGTTGATTAGTTAATTTTCGCATCTCTTTTCAGTTTGTATTTGTTCACTTTCCCAGTTTTCAACCAATGTACAAATGTCATTAATTACTTCTTCGTCTAAATCTTCATATCTAATGTCTTCTTCACAGACACAAATTGAATCTACATATTCATAAGCTGTTACAGTATAATTCCAGAAACTTTCCACCAGTACGCTGTGGTCACCTATTACGCTAATGGCTGGTGAATAATCAGCTTCAACTTCAGCTGTGGTAAATGACCCCCATTTAGAAATCACTTTTTTGATATAATCAATCTTTGAAAATTTTGTAAGAATAGTATCTAATAAATTTACATCAGTTTCTTCACCAGTCGCCTGTTCTTTAACTGTAAATGCTAAAGCCTCACTATTTTCATCTCTTTGGATTTCTAGGGCTAATTTTGCTGCTTCTTCAGGTGAGTTTGCTTCTATGTCAATCACCCATTTTACTAAATATTGTTTTGTATGTTTCATTTTATTCAATTTCAAATGTTAATGTTTCTGAACTATTCCATTTGTTTTGTGCTATTAAATATACTTCACCACTAGGGTATATTTTAATCCTTTGCACATCGCTCCTAAACTCAAAGGTATCACCTCGTGGAATTTCATTACGTTGTTCATCATCAATAGTACTATCAAATTGTTTAACAGTACCCCACACACTAGCACCATCTATTTCACAGGCTTTGATAAGTGGGTTTTGTCTAATAGTTTCTAGGGCTTTAAGAATATCTCTTTTAGTGTCGTTTGATATATCATAATCTACTGAATAGACTGATACACCCTCTGTGGTATCTACATTTACTGAAAGCATAATTAATCAATTACAGTTAATAATTCAGGCTCAACACAAAAAGCGTTATCTTCTTGGTCTATCACTACAACATAATCATCAGTTGAGTTAAAGCTGTGAACAGTACCTTGAAATTCAAAATTTACATTATCTTTAATTTCAGGTACATTAACAGTATCACCAATATTAATGGTTTTGTTATTACTATCTTTGTGTTTCATTGTTTTATGGTTTTAGTTAAACATCCTGTACAAAGGTACAAAATTAATTTGATTTATCCAAATCATAATAGTTAAATAATTTTTGATATTGGTATCTTACTTCACTATTCTTCAGGAGAGCTACAGCTCGAATACCCTTGTCTTCTAGGGCTACTCTCATTTCACTTACGCTTAATCCTTCCATAATAGTTGTTTTATTTAAATCAAAGATACAATAAATAAATGACATACGCAAATTTATTGCATAAAAAAGAGGGTTCCGAACCACCAGAACCCTCATATGTTTAACTAAAATTTGGCCTACGGTCACAAGGGTCGGCCAGCTACCTTGTGTATCCCGCTGGGCCAAGGGAGTATCCCTCTCCCAAGACCCTATAAGTTAAACTGGGAACTAAATCTCTCCCCCAAATCACCAAAGAATAATTTAGATTCCCAGCAGAGTTGCACTATTGCAACTTTTATCGTATGTAATGTTTATACTTCTGGAACCAGTACTCTGGTGACGAAACTATAATATACTAATTTTGCTACTAACATCTTAATATGCGTGTTCAATTATTTGTTTATCACTATACCAACCCTTCACATAAACTATTTTAACGAAGGTTTCGCTATCTTGTGGTGTAATACCTTTATCGCTATTAATACCAGCTACTATTGCTTCTGCAATATTTTGGGCCATTTCATTTATTTCATTGTCATCATTGATTGAATCTTCTGTGACAATTTCTACTATAAATTTTTGAGTCTTATTCATAATATCTTAATTTTGAATCCATTTGTCTTTTGTAACCTCTTCAATAATATCATCAAATTGTTCTAAATATTCCAATAATAAATCTACTTGAAAATCTAGGTTTTGACTTCTGGTGCTATATAGCTCTAATTCTATTGTACCACCAAACGTCTCAAATTCTGTTATGGTGATATCAGGTTTACCCACAGCATCAGGGTGTGTATCATAATACTGTTTAAGCATTGCCTGTTGTAATGCTGTTTTAGATGAAAGCCCTAGTGGCGTTTCTACGTCTTTGTTAAAAAAGATTGCGATGTTGCATTTTGCTGCTTGTCCCATTGGTTTTAAATTTTAGTTAATGTATTAAAGTGAGGTGCGATAGTTCTTAATATCTTAATGCTTTTCGCACCTCGTTCCCACCTTAATACTCTGTAAAGATACGACTTTATTTTTAAGCTACCAAATATTTTTCAGTAGTTTTTTCAAAAATTTTCTCATATGCTTTCATACCTACATATGATTGGTCTTGTATTAACGTTTCTATATTGACAATAAAATCGTTATTATCAATCATTTTTTTGTTTTTACCTTTAGTACCTTTGCCTGTCATAAATTTATACTTCAAACCTACAACCACATTTTGGTCGTCTAAAAATCTTAAGTCGCTTTCATCACCATTGATAACTGGATAACCTAAATATGTTTTAGGTAAATCGGCTTCATCCTTAATTCCAAATACAACCGCTACATTATAACCTCTATTAAGTATGTCAACAACTTCATTTTGATTATTTTCACTTCTAGAGAATGTCAAATGATAGTTTTTAGGTAACATCTTATTGTTAAACCTTTGGTCTAATTTTGTATAATCATAAAAATAATATCAGGAAATAAATCAAAGATATTTTTATTACCTTTAACCTTTAGATTTTCAAATGGAATATCACTTGTAGTATCTATTATCACCATCTTGAATTCGTAAAATATAAATGATATACATAATTTTTAGTTTTAGTTAAACATATATTAATAAAAAAATCCTTGATATTTACAATTGTTAATTGGATTATTAACCCAAACCTTTGGTCTTTTTTTAGTTAACATCGGAAATTTAATATTTTCTGTTTTAACATTAATTATAACCCATTCACCACTAGCAATTAATTTATTAGCGGTTTGACCATCAATTAATTTATCACTATCCCAATTAAAGAAATCAACGTTGCTTGATTGAAATATTTTACCAGTAGTTTTATTCCTAATTCCTGAAATACCTAAATGTAAATTAATTCCTTTTATTCTATCACTACCGTAACCATTCATCTCGGCTAATAATTCATAGAAGTCTTTACCACCAAAAACGCCATAACCATCATATTCGTCTTCAACCCAAGTATGACCATTATTATCTGTCATATAAACAGTAAATGGATTTCTATTACTATGAATATTCGGAATACTACTATTAGTGTCTTGTGTTTTAAAACTGAAAAATCCCATAATTATTTTATTTTATTTAAATCAAAGATACGAATAATATTTGACTTATGCAAATATTAAACATAAAATAATTAAGATAGTTAATATTAATACTTTTAACCTGTCCCTGTTAGATAATTTGTCTACTAGTTTCATCTTAATTTAATTTTTGAACTACTTTAGTAAATGAAGGTTTACTTGAAATAAACATCCAACCATCCTTATCAGTCCAAACAGCAACAGCATGACTAACAGCACACATATTACTACCAGCAATTTGAATTTCGTCTTCTTTAGCGTTTTTAAACAGTTCTTCAACCTTATCTAAATCCATATCACAACCCATTAAAATACCACTAAAACCTATGAAGGTATGAACTCTTTTTACTTTACCTTCTTTGTGAATTGCTAATGCTTTTAAAGCCATATCTGGAGTTAAGCAATTTTCATTTAATGTTTTCATAATGTTTTTGTTTTAGATAAGTCAAAGATACAACAAAGTTTTTTAATATGCAAATAAAATTACTGATAAAATATTTGCAAGTATCATTTATTTTTTGTACCTTTGATATATCAAAAAGCAACCGAGCAAAGGTGAGAAGTAGACTCCAACCTACCTTATATTTTCCTCACCAAATAATAAGAAAAAACCTGAAGATAAGTCTTCAGGTTTTTAATACTCTTTATTAAAGTGCTAAGACAAAACTCTCTGCTTTAGCATTTAAAGTTGCTCCTGTACCTGTTGCAACGAATTCAGCTGATGCTCTTGGGTGACCATGATTGGTGTAATGAGTCGCAGCCTGTAATAATCCCCATGCTGTTTGACCAACCCTACCCATTTCGATTTCCATACCTCTGTTAAAGATTTCCATCATGTTTTCTTTTTTGGTGCTGATTTTCTCATCTTTTTTGATGTCAAAGAAATCTTTTTTGAAGGCTTCAATGTCTTCTTTAGTGATATCCTTTGAATCCAATTTTACAGACATTGCTGTGAAGTCCTGTACACTTGTAGTGAATTTAGGTAATACTTCACCTAAAAAAACTTTAAGTTTCTCATTCATTTTTTCAGTATGCTTACATTTGAAGTAAGATAACCCATGTCTAATTTCTAAACCATTGGTACATACTAATCTTTTGGTGAAGATACCAACTTCTGAACTATTTACACCACCAAACCCTGTTTTGATGAATAAGAAGATGTTAGTCTTATCTGCAAAACCATTTCTGGTTCTAAATGCTGATTGACCTAAAGGAATTGTAATTTCCGCAACGCTTTCCTCTTTGTAATATTCAACATTAGATTTTGTAAATTGAAGGTTCAAATCATAATTCAAATTAACATTGTATGCAATGTCAATTAAATCGGTCATCTGAACAACGCTGTTCTTATTGGCAACCTTCCCATGAATATTACCATTGCTGTTACTAATGGTGAAAAATCCATCTTCAATCAATTTGTCTGTCAATGGACAGAAAATCATTGATTTGCTTTCAAATACTGTTGGACAGCCAGCTTTGATTGTTTCAATTCTTTCAGCCTGTGTGTCGATTCCTAAATCTTTTAAAAATTCCATAATATGTCTTGTTTAATTATTACTATGCAAATATATGACATATAAATGACATGGGCAAATTTAATTTAGATAAAATGAAAAACTTTAACATTTCAGGTATATCAGGCAAATATACACCACCAAATAATGCCATTGCTGTTACTGGTGTAAAGTTAGGTATGTGTGGTATAATGCAGCTGCCAGAATAAATAAAAGTATTAATGTTTGTTTTTTCATAAAACTATTTTATATTAAATATCAAAGTCATCCCAAAAGTCATGCATAGCAATGGAATCAACCACATCATCGTCTTCCCAGACATCACCAACTACGCAGCTGTCACCTTCCAGTTTGAATTTAGTTAAACGCTTCCCATGCTCTACACTGATATATTCACCTTCCAGTGAAACATCCATAATATCAACTGGTAAATAATATTCCCTTACCAATCTCTTACTACCTTCACCCTCTAAAGTTAATGTGCAAGTAAAGGTAATAATATTATCCGTTAATACGACAATCCAATTTCGATAATAATATTCAATCTTTTTAACTGTTATCATAATTTTATGTTTTGTCAAAGATATAACATATTTTTCATTTATCCAAATTATATTTTAATTTTCTTCAGTATCACTCCAACAGTCAATAAATTTACCCTGCAACTCATCACTTAAAGCATTAAATACTTGCTTGTCTGTTAATAACCCAAGCAATTCAGCTAATACTGTTGTATCACCATTTATACCATCCTGTATAATTTGGGCTTCTAATGCATCTCTCATTTTATCTAATTTCATAATTTATATAATTTAAATGTTATGGGTACAAAGATAATATATTATTTTCATACCCACAACATACTATAGTTAGCATTTTTATATAGTCATTTAATCCCAGTCACTTCTACCACCTGTAGCCCATGCCACAACCATACGACCATCTTCCAATTCCAATGTATTATATTCACATACACCAAAATATTCCTGTTCAGTAATAGCTCCCCAAATATCTTCCATTACCCTTAAGTAATCTGCATGACTTTCAATCTTTACATCTTTAGTCTTCTCCGAAAATATCCTCTCAGCCTCACAATTATATCCCAATTCCAATGTGTCTTCACTGAAATAATCTGCATTTTCAATTAAATCATTATCAACTGCTAATAGGTCATATAGATGACCAAGACTCTTATTATCTTCTTTTAAATCAACGATGAACATTCCCATGTTCAAACAAGCTTTTGAATTACTCATACTTTTATTTTTATTAAGTTAAACATAGGACAAAGATACAACAAATAATTCAATCTACCAAATAAAAAAACACTGGAACTCCGCTGCTAGTGCGGAATCCCAGAGTTTTGCTTCTCTTGCTAAAGACTATAATTGTCGATTAAAAAATCAGCGATTATAGTTTCTTCATTACTATGATATGATTTAGGTATATAATACTGAACCCCTCCATAATTAATACATTTATGATTATCCATCATTAATTCAATATAACTATCAGTTTCTTTTTTTCTTACTTTTGTACAATACTCTTTTAAATACTCTTTTACGGTTTTCATAATATAAATTTTAAATTGTTATACGACAAAGATACAAAATATAATTTATATATCGTGCAGACTATAAGTAACAACCATAAAAAAAATATTTTCATTTTATTTAAAATAAATTTGGTAGATTCGAATATATTTCGTACCTTTATAATGTCAAAAAGAACAGGGCGTTCTAGAACAACACTAGAGGAAGAGTAGACTCCACGGTACCCGTGTTCGTCATAAAACGACTCCACGGTACCCGTGTTCGTCATAAAACGACTCCAACCTACCTTATATTTAAATTGCCCCAATACGATGACCACCTATGGCCCCGTAAAGATACGAAATTCTTTTTTAATATCCTAATTTTTTTTCTTTTTTATTCGAGATATATTTCGTATCTTTGTACTTCCAATCGGTTATAGCAATATACCCGAACACACCTTTATTCCCGAAAACCATTTGGCTTTCGGGCTAACGTGTTACACCTATACTCCGCTTGTAAGAAATCGCTTACATGACGGCTTAGATGAAAACTGCCCAAACTTTACGGAGTTTGTGTAAGTTTTTTCTGATGCCGATACCATAGCGATTTCTTATACCCGCTTATATCCCATATGTAAATATCTCTGGGCCTAACTGTCCACGCTTTTAAATTAAATAAATTAACAGCCGTTTCAGAGCGGTGCCTTCGGGGCGTGGCTCTTTAAAAATCGCTGGTTTTTCTCTGAAATTTTAGGGAGAGGTCGGTCCCTTTTTAACATTCGACTATATCCCGAAAACGTGTAGAGGACTCAAAGTGGTTTTTTGTGGTAAAAAGTGGGAAAAGGTTATAATGTCGATTTAGACGCAACGTGTTGTTAGAAATCCCTATCGGTGGTATTA
>Ga0210006_1000827_pt1 | contig 22866 bp, 13 predicted proteins | sample CryGey02umfilter_2_FD_185452 | JGI IMG/M metagenome (GOLD analysis project Ga0210006, IMG submission 185452) | Groundwater microbial communities from aquifer in Utah, USA - Crystal Geyser 4/10/14 0.2 um filter (SPAdes) (version 3) | ecosystem: Environmental > Aquatic > Deep subsurface >... | reverse complement strand
CATATGATACTACGCCTGAGTTTTCTTGTCTGTTAAAGTCGATTGATCTTCTTCTAGGCCCAGGACTACCGAAGCTGCGAACAGGTGCCACTTACTCCTAGCACCATAATTTAGAGCTATGATCGAAAGTTGTGTACGAGTGTAAATTGACGAATTAATTGGGCGGTGTATCCTTATTATTTATTTAAACACTAATTTAATAACAATAAGAGGTGATAGACTATGAACAAAGTTAATGTAACTTCAATTACAAGTTCAGCAGATGCGTTAATAGGATTATTAAGAAATAGCGCTAAGTAATTAATTATCGAAGCTGTTGAGGCTAAGCTAGAGCAATTTTTAAAGGAATGCAGCGAACGTTGGTGTCTAATCTTTCTCTGAGGTGAGGCCGGGGTGCTAGTCCCCCTGACAGGCTTTGTTGCAACTATATACAAAATTAGTGGAACAGCCTAAAATGCTCACAATAATATAGACAAGTTATTTCAAGGACGAAGTATGACGTTATCCACATGTCCTCGCAAAGAATTACATCATGTTATTGAAGAGCTAGATCAAGCGCTTTACAACCACCATGATTGGCACAGACTATTAATTCGATCCTTAGTTTGTAAACAACCGGCGGACAAACAAGATCTTGAGCCAAATGCGCATGAACATTGCAGATTTGGCCAATGGTATTACAGCCAAACCAAAGACCACCTGACGCAACATCCAGGGTTTATTGCAGTTGGGAAAGAACACAAACATTTACATGAATTGACCAAAAAATTACTGGAAACAAATCTGACCGGCACTACGATTTCAAACGTTGACTATGACAACTTCATGAATAGCTTAGAACGATTACAACTTGAAATAGCTTCATTAAAAAATGAGATTGAAGAACTACTTTATCATCGTGATGTGTTAACAGGTGCCTCAAATCGCGAGGATATGTTTTCTACATTACGCAAACAATTTGAAATGGTAAAGCGAAAAATTTACGATTCAAGTGCTGTTATCATGATGGACCTGGACTACTTTAGCCGCGTTAATAATGTATATGGTCATCCAATGGGTGATAAAGTACTTGTTGCTGTTGTTAATTGTGTTAACGCCAATTTAAGAGCTTATGACAGTATCTTTCGCTACTTTGCGCAGGACAAAAGCTCATAAAGTGGCTCCAGCAGCCAGCTGCAGCGATATAACTGGTTGAAAAATATTAAGACACTTCTTGAAATCCGCTTCTTTTTTAAGCGGATTAATGATTATTTCGCGAATAAAATCGAGTCCGTACCGAAACAGACTATTTTGCGGGCGAGTACTGTCATAATGTTTGGATAGTCGAATTGGTTTTTTCTCGGCACGCCACTCGCCAACGCAATGAGCCCAAGAAAACGCGATCGCTAATACGCCCACCATTTTTTCAATGCGATCTAATTTTGTTAAACGCGTATCTTCGAAACGAAAACCCCGTGTTTTTAAGCAGCAAAATAGCATTTCAATTTCCCATCTTCGCAAATAAATGGCAACTGCAGTCTTGGGATTTTTATTTGTTGCAATGATCATCAGTTCGCCTCGCTCAGATCGCGATCCCGCTAAATAAATTTTTTCTCCGAAAATCCAAACTGTCATATGGAATTCAGATTTTTCCTTGCAATTTAAGTGTGAAAATATTTTCTTTGGCGTCGAGAACTTTTTATTTTTAACGCACACATTGCTGCCTTCTTTGATTCGAATATAAAAAGGTATGCTGTTTTCATTTAAAAATTTAAATAATTTTCCACTGCCAAATTCACGATCAGCAAGAATACCAACAATATTTTGAGAGCCAAAAATAGCGATGAAACGCATTATAACCGCTTTATGCTCATCCGCAGTTGCATTGCCTGCTTTTGGCAATAAATTCCATAGCAAAGGAATCGCAACACCTTCATAGGCTACGCCAAGCATTAAAATATTAATTTTTGATTTACCCAAAAACCAATTGGTTCTATCGATCGTTAGATAAATCTTTTTTCCTGCAAAAAATAAATTAAAAATAAATCGCGCGATAATTTCATAATTTAAGTTGAATTGAGAAAAAAATCGCCTCAATCGCTTGTAACGCGAATCTACATCGGCTCGTGATATCAATGCAATGGCAATTTCTTTGAGGTTAACTGTCTGAACAGTGATCAATGCAATAAGCATTCGTGTAAAACAATCTAATCTTGCCTTGTTCCATTTGAAGGATTGGCCTAAGATACTCTTCAACTCGCTGGTTTTGTCCATAATAAGTTCCTTTTTTAGTCGAAACGAATTATATGGATTTTTTATAAATCAGCGAGTTATCTGTTCATTTCATCTGAAAGTTAATTTTTGTCCTGCGCAAAGTAAAATTTTAGCTTTTGTTTGATCAAGATTGTTCGTTGGCATCGGTTGTTGGCTTTTTATTTCCGGCATCACGGAAAATAATACGGCCTTTGCTTAAATCATACGGCGTTAATTCGACCATCACGGCATCACCCGTTAAAATACGAATATAGTTTTTGCGCATGCGACCAGAAATATGGGCGTTGATGATATGGCCATTTTCTAATTTCACTTTAAATGTGGTATTGGGCAGCGCTTCGATAATCACGCCGGCCATTTCAATCGATTCTTCTTTTGGCATTGTTTAACTGACCTTATTTTTAAATTGATAGAGCATTATCGCAGATTATTTTAATTGATCCAGATATTTCTCTGCATCCAGTGCTGCCATGCACCCAAATCCAGCAGACGTAATGGCTTGACGGTATACGTGATCAGCGACATCACCTGCTGCAAAAACACCCGGAATGTTTGTTGATGTTGCAGCGCCAGCTTGCCCGCCTTTGGTTTGAATATAACCTGATTCATTCATTGTTAATTGACCTTTAAATATTTTGGTATTGGGGTCATGGCCAATAGCAATGAAAACGCCATCAACATCGATGTGTTGCGTTTCATTGTTTTTCACATTTTTTAATTGCGCGCCATTCACGCCTTTGTCATCACCGAGCACTTCATCTAAAACGGAATCATACACAATATGAATTTTTGGGTTGTTTTTTAGTTTATCAATTAATATCTTTTCTGCGCGAAATGTATCGCGACGATGCGCAATGGTCACGTGCGATGCAATGTTAGCTAAATAGAGCGCTTCTTCAACAGCCGTATTACCACCACCAATCACAGCGACTTTTTTATTACGATAAAAAAATCCATCACACGTTGCGCAAGCAGAAACCCCTTTGCCACGAAAAGCTTGTTCCGATGGAATGCCTAAGTAACGTGCGGATGCACCGGTTGCAATAATTAAGACATCGCAGGTGTATTCGGCATTTTCGCCTTTTAAATAGAAGGGGCTTTTTTGTAATTGGGTTTCAAGAATGTGGTCGAAAATAACATCTGTGTCGAAACGTTTGGCATGGGCGAGCATGCGTTCCATTAGCGCAGGACCTTGTAAACCTTCGACATCACCGGGCCAGTTATCGACATCGGTTGTAGTCATCAATTGCCCACCTTGTTCCATGCCCGTGAGTAAAACAGGTTGTAAATTAGCGCGTGCGGCATAAACAGATGCGGTGTAACCAGCAGGGCCGGATCCTAAAATAATAAGCTTGTGGTGTTGTGGTGATGTCATTTTTTTCTCGTATTTTTCAATATAAAATCGATTTTGCATTATGCATTATTTTTTTAAAAACGTAAAATTATAAAATCAGGCGTGTTATTTTTTTTACTGTCAAAATAGCAACCAGCAGCGCTAATTACCATCACGTCCATTTCAGAATAAAACACAGCAAAAAATGCTAAAAGTGCTATGTTGACTTTCAAAAATCGCTTATGCATACTGCGCGCACTGTGGTTTGTATCTCAGTGTTTAATTAACTAAACAGGAAATTTTTCATGAAAAAATTAATCGTAAGTTTCGTCAGTGCAGCTGCATTGGCAACAGTGGGCATGGCTGCCGCAGGTGGAAGCACGGCTGCTTATGATAATAATTCTGCTTCAAACAACAACGCTGCTGGCATTTTTGTAAGTGGTGCGTTGGGTTATGGTTATGTAGGTTATAAAAAATCTGATTTTTTCGGCGCTCCAACTAAGTTAGATCGCAGTGGTTTGGCTTGGAATGCAAATGTAGGCTACCAGTTTAACCAATACGTAGCGGTTGAAGGTGGTTATTCACAATTTGGTCAAGGTAAAGCGTCATTTCCTGGTGGTGAAACCTATAAAACGACACTCCGTGGTTTTGGTGCTGATGTAAAAGGTATCTTGCCAATCAACGATCAGTTTAATGTATTTGCGAAAGCGGGTGCAGTTGATATGCATGAAAACACGGATCAGAGTGGCGCTACTATTGGTAAATTAACAGGCAGCGCGTGGACTCCTATGTTAGGTTTGGGTACTTCTTATAATATTAACCACAATGTGGCATTGACATTACAAGATGTTTACACATTCCGAACTAACTTCACTAAGAGCGGTGCAAAGGTTAACATTCCTTACACAAATGATATCTTGGCTGGTGTAAGCTACAAATTTAACGTGTAATTGTTTATTTGTATCTTTCAAAAGGGCGCTTCGGCGCCTTTTTTTGTTTGACATTCGAATGATCTCTACACATAATTTCCTCAAAAATTTTTAAGGATAAAAAACATGAAAAAAATCATTTTTGCTTTTATTGCGAGCGCTGCTGTAACCGCAACTGCTTTTGCGGATACAGAAAATACAGCGCAAGCAGTGCCTGCTTATACAACGAGTGGTAGCACGGCCGGTTTTTATATCAGTGGTAATATGGGTTACAGCAAAGTGGCTTTTCAAAATCAGAATGTGCCCGCCAAAGATTTGCGTGGCTTTGCTTTAATGACGAATGTGGGTTATCAATTTTGTCGTTATGTTGCGCTTGAATTGAGTTATGCAGACTTTCATGCGCCAAGCAATGCGGAAGCCAGCGGTTGGAGTTTATTGGGCAAAGGTATCTATCCGTTGCATGATCAATTTGATGCGTTTGGTAAAGCAGGTGTCATGCGTTTGCACACAAAAGATGTATTTGGTGCGCGCAAAGACAGCGTGGTCCCTGAATTTGGTGTGGGTGCGGCTTATAATGTGAATGACAATATTGCCGTCAGTGTGCAAGGTTTGATGTCATTTGCAGCGAGCAATCAAGTTCCTGCTACTTATGCTGCCTATGCCGGCGCCAGTTACAAATTTACAGTCTAATATTTTTTAAACAAGCGTTTTACCTGTTGTGAAACGCTTGTTTACCTTTACATATTTGCATTGCTTTTTTACAATGACATTCATCTTTCATTTTCATCTATATTATAAGTGAGTATTGCATGCCAATTTTTTCAATGTCTGTTTATGTTGTGATTGCCGTTGTTGTTTTATTGTTATTATTATTAGTGATACGTATCAAAAGAAGGATGCGTGCTAAAACAAGACAGCATTATCCTGAGAATGAACAGTTGTATGTAGGCAATTTGCCGTACCAAATTAATGCGCATCAATTGAAACATATTTTTTCACAATTTGGCGAGTTGGGTAATGTGCGTTTAATTAAAAACATGCGTACGGGCAGATCAAAAGGATTTGCATTTGTTACTTTTGTTAATCTCAAAGATGCGAAAAAAGCACTGTCGATGAATGGAAAAGATGTGCATGGCCGTCCGGCTGTTGTGCGCATGGCAAAACCACGCGAAGAATAAAATACAGCTTGAAATAACCTTTAAGTTACGTTGCAATTTGTCGAAAAATAAAAATATTTATTTCAATTTTTTGGTAAAATGCACATTCCTCGTCTATAGTTATCCGTGAGAAAGCCTAAGGCTTTTATACTCGAGCCAACACGATACATAAGATGAAACAAATTGTTGGCACTGTGTGCAAGCTCACTTTTAAGTGAGAAGCCTAATGTGTCAGCCGAGTTTCAAAATTTAACTGAAATGCGCTCGATGTTATGGCAGCCTTGGCTTTTATAGTTTAAGGGAGACGCTTTAAAATACACCAAAGAAATAATCAATTTTATCAGTATGTTCCGATATACTTATTTTTCGATACATTAAGAAAAAATTATAAATTGTACTATACTTAACTCTATGAAAGGGGTTTTATTATCTATGGTTAGGTGAGGTGTATTTTGAGTGATAAATTGGTTCCTCAACATGTTCAGCCGCCTGGTGTCACGGATGATCCTGCAGTGAGCGCTGAACAGCCGGCGAGTTCGGCTTTGCAAGTGACTCCTGATGCGAGAGTTGGGAGTGTTAGTGTGCCTGAACCTCGCTTTGCGCTTTCAGAACACTACGGCAAGGTGACAAAAGGTGAGCAAGTTGAAAAGCCCAGTGAATTAACAACCAGAGCAACTCAAGAATCAGCAGCCATTATTTCAGTGAATGAAATACGCGTGAATGACGTTAAACCTGAACAATCTCTTGCCGATAACCAAAATAGCAAAATAGAAGCAGTCGATTTTCTTATCAAGAGAGTGTCTGCTTCAGAATCCAGTGATGGGCAAAAAGGTGAAAAAGGATCGGGGTTTTTAGGTCATGAATACAGTGGTTATCAATTTCAAATTACACAAGTTTCCGCGGATGGTTTTGATAGTAATGCCTATGGTCGAAGTTTTGGGCTTGGCGGTGTTCAAAATAGAATAAGTGGTTTTTCTCAACAGTCTTCTTTTTCAGGCGAAGCGGCAGTAGCAGCTAAAGCAGCCGCAGCCGCTTTAGCTGCTACTGCTGCACTCAATTTGCCAGACGCTCTTGGGTTAGGCAGCAGTGTTGCTTCTCCATTTGGAACCTCATCTGATTCAACTGCATCCACTTCATCTTCTGATGCAGCGACAGGTTCTTCTGCTTCATCAAGCAGTTTGTTCGCGCCATCTGCGCCAGTTTCTACGCCATCTACAGTTATTAATGTGGTTTCCTCATCGCCAGCAGTCAGTACACCAGTCAGTACGACAAGCACTACAACCACGACAACGGCAACCAAACCACCCCCTCCACCGCCTAATCACGCACCGAACGCAGGATCAGTTTTATTAAATCTTTTTGGAGATAGCGCTGTTGTGACAGGTGGGTTGCCTGGTAGTGATCCTGATGGAGATGCCATTAGTTTTTCCGGTAGTACAACAGGCTCTTATGGTAGTTTTGCTGTTTTAAATTCAAGCGGTACTTATAGTTACGCAGTTAATAATGCATTGAATGTGGTTCAAGCATTGAAGGTGGGTCAGACACTGATTGATAGTTATAGTTTTCGGGTAGTAGATGCGCGAGGCTTAAGTGCAAATGGTAGTTTTCAAGTTGTTATTGCTGGTGTTAATGATCCGCCAACGTTGATTGGTTTTATAACATTGGCATCCTATGCTGAAAACACAGTGAGTAGTGCAGCACAAGTGCTCGATAGCAGCGTTGTATTGACTGATCCAGATAGCAGCGATTTTAATGGTGGTAATGTGACCATTGCTTATGCATCGGGTGGTGGCGCAGAAGATCAATTATCAATTCAAAATCAAGGGACAGGTATTGGGCAAATTGGCGTGTCTGGATCAACAGTCAGTTATGAAGGTAATAACATTGGGACTATTTCAAGCAATGGTAGTAACGGTAACAATTTAGTGGTTACCTTTAATGGTGTCTATGCAAGCGTTGCGGCGGTAGATGCTTTAATTCAAGCAATCAGTTATCAAAATACGGTGGATGCACCAACAAGCTCTCGTACAATTCGATTAACCGTCAATGATGGTGATGGCGCTACTTCTTCGAATTATGATGTCGCAGTGACGGTGAGTGATGAAGCAGATAGTAAGACACTCACTAGCGGTATTGATACATTTGCAACCGGTATTTCCAATGATACGTTTACTACGACAGAAGCCAATTTTTCAGCAGCCGATTCAATCACAGCAGGTGGTGGCACAGATACATTAATATTTAGCGATGCCGCTACGATTACTACAGCAGAATTAGCAAACAAAACAGGTATTGATGTCATTCAGCTTGGTGACAACAGTACCGTTGCGATTAGTAATGCATTTGTTGCAGCATCAGATAGTGGTTTCGTTGAAATCAACAACCAAACTTATACGTTAAATTTAGATGTCAGTGATGTGAGTGCACCGCAAGCAATCGTGATTGGCGGTACAGGTCAAGTTACTTTAAGTGCAGCAGGTACTGTTTCTGCAAAAGAGAGTGTTAATGTCAATATTGTCGGTAGCTCTGGTGCAGATACGATCACGGGTGGTAGTGGTGCAGATACTTTAGTTGGTGGTTATGGTGGTGACACGATTTCTGGTGGTGCAGGTAATGACATCATTTATGCTGACAAGCAAACGTTTACAAGTTCAACCGTTTCTAATATGTCTGTTTGGCTAGATGCATCAGATATTAATGCAGATGGCACATTATCAAATGGTGCTATTGCAAGTTGGCAAGATAAATCAGGTAATAATAATGATGGTGCAGCTGTGTCGGCTGCCAACTATGCAACGCTTACTTATGACAGTATGCACAATGGACGCGCAGCGCTCACCTTTGATGGATCAAACGATTATTACGTTTTACCAAATGGCAGTCTGGTTCAGGCAGGAAATGGTAGTTATGGTTTATTTTCTGTTGTTTCTGTAGATACGCTGTCTCTTAGTAGCCCTTCAGGTGTTTTGGGATCTGGGACAACTTTAGCCAATCAAGACACCTCGTTACGTATTTTTGGACCACCTGGCACGCTACGGGATAACTGGTTTTCTAATGATACAGATACGGTGGGTGGTGCTATATCCATTAACCATGCTTATGTGCTCAGTAGTAACTATGACAATACCTCTGGAAAAAGCGTAGAAGTGAATGGTGGTTTTACAGGAACCACAGCAACAACTGCTTTAAATAATTTAGGTGTAAACAATACCGTGGGCGTTGCAACGGGTCCTACTTTTATGGACGGCGAAATATCTGAAATTATCACTTACCATGCTGCTTTAAGCCAAGCAGATATCTTAACTATTCAAGAATACTTATCTTTAAAATATGGTGTTGCTTTAGAGGGCAAATCCTTTGGTTCAGATACGTTAACAGGCGGCACCGGTGCGGATACGTTTGTTTGGACTAATGCTTCTTATTCATCGGGTGATGCTTCAGCACGTGATGTGATCACTGATTTTAATCTCAGTGAAGGAGATAAAATTGATATTAGTACATTGGTTTCAACACCCATTTCTGTGTTAGGTAATGGCAGTGTTGGCGCTGATATTGTGAATCAATTATGGTGGACACAAAGTGGTGATAACACCATTGTCAGTTTAGATTTTGGTGGTGATAACACAGCAGATTGGTCAATCCAATTATCAAACTTTAATGCAACTACATTAAGCATCAGTGATTTCACCTTACCTGCTAACAGCGTTACCACTGGATTCGTGCTCACTAGTGGTACCGATAGTCTTGAAGGCACATCAGGTAATGATAGATTTACAACCACTGAAGCTAATTTCAGCGCTGCTGATGCCATTACAGCAGGCAGCGGCACAGATACTTTAATTTTCAGTAATGCAGCGACTATCACCACTGCTGAATTGACCAATAAAACGGGTATTGATGTCATTCAGCTTGGTGACAACAGTACCGTTGCGATCAGTGATGCGTTTGTTGCAGCATCAGATAATGGTTCCGTTGAAATCAATAATCAAACTTACACCTTAAGTTTAGACACCAGTGATGTCAGCTCACCTGAAACAGTCGTGATTGGCGGTACGGGTCAAGTCACTTTAAGTGCAGCGGGTGCTGTTTCAAGTAAGGATGGTGTAAATACCAATATTGTAGGTAGCTCAGGTGCAGATACGATTACTGGTGGATCTGGTGCAGATACTTTAGTTGGTGGTTATGGTGGCGACACGATTTCTGGTGGTGCAGGTAATGATATTATTTATGCGGACAGCCAGGCTTTTACCAACAGTACTATTTCTGGTATGACCGTTTGGTTTGATGCAGGCAATGTCAATGGGGATGGATCAGTTGTCAGCGGTAGCATCGCTAATTGGAAAGACTTATCCGCTAATGCTGCCACTGCCACAGCAGATGCTGCTACTAATTATGCAACCTTTGGTTATGACAGTACGCATAATGGTCGTGCGGTTTTAACTTTTGATGGGAATGATTTTTACCGCTTGCCCAATGAAACTATTATTTCTGCAGGTAATAATAGCTATGGCGGTTTTGCTGTTGCCTCTGTTGACACTATAGCAACAACCACTGGTATTTATGCTTCAGGTGGAGAAACTGCTAATCGTGACACATCTATGCGTGTTATCAACGGCGGTGACCTCAGAGATAACTGGTGGAGTAGCAATGACCTAGATACAACAACAAGTCCCATTAGCATTAACACAGCCTACGTATTAAGTGCCACCTACGACAATACTTTTGGTAAAACTGTAGAAGTCAATGGCGGTAATACTGCCACAAAAGCAACCACTGCGCTGAATAACTCTGGGTTAGGGAATGCGATTGGGGTTGCTACGGGTAGCGCTTATATGGATGGTGATATTTCTGAAATTCTTTTTTTCGAAAAAAATCTCACTGGCGCTGAAATCCAAACAGTACAAGAATACTTATCTTTAAAATACGGTATTGCTTTAGTAGGACTATCTTTTGGTTCAGATACGTTAACAGGCGGCACCGGTGCGGATACCTTTGTTTGGAGTAATGCTTCTTACTCATCAGGTGACGCTTCAGCACGTGATGTGATCACTGATTTTAATCTCAGTGAAGGAGATAAAATTGACATTAGTACATTGGTTTCAACACCCATTTCTGTGTTAGGTAATGGCAGTGCTGGCGCTGATATGGCAAATCAATTATGGTGGACACAAAGTGGTGCTAACACCATTGTCAGTTTAGATTTTGGTGGCGATAACACAGCAGATTGGTCAATCCAATTATCAAACTTTAATGCAACTACATTAAGTGGAAGTGATTTTACCTTGCCCGCTAACAGTATCAATGCTGAATTCGCGCTTACGAGCAGTACCGATACTCTTGAAGGCACATCAAGTAATAATACATTTATAACTAATGAAGCTAACTTCAGCGCTGCTGATACCATCACAGCAGGCAGCGGCACAGATACTTTAATTTTCAGTAATGCAGCGACTATCACCACTGCTGAATTGGCCAATAAAACAGGTATTGATGTTATTCAATTGAGTGGTAATAGTACTGCTGCTATGAGTAATGCATTTGTTGCAGCATCAGATAATGGTTCCGTTGAAATTAATAATCAAACTTACACCTTAAGTTTAGACACCAGTGATGTGAGTGCGCCTCAAGCAGTCGTGATTGGCGGTACGGGTCAAGTTACTTTAAGTGCAGCAGGTACTGTTTCCAGTAAGGATGGTGTAAATACCAATATTGTGGGTAGCACAGGTGCAGATACAATCACAGGCGGCAGTGGTGCGGATACACTTACGGGTGGATATGGTGGTGACACCATCTCTGGTGGTGCAGGTAATGACATCATTTATGCGGACAACCAAGCGTTTACAAGCTCAACCATTGCTAATATGTCTGTTTGGTTAGATGCATCAGATATTAACGCAAATGGCACATCATCAAGTGGTGCGATTGCAAGTTGGCAAGACAAATCAGGTAACAATAATGATGGGAATGCGCTGTCAGCTGCTAATTATGCAACATTCGGTTACGACAGCACGCACAACGGACGCGCAGCACTCACCTTTGATGGCGTTAATGATTATTACATTTTACCCAATGGCAGTTTGGTTCAAGCAGGAAATAACAGTTATGGTTTGTTTGCCGTGGCTTCTGTCGATACATTTTCTCTTGATTACCCTTCAGGTGTTTTGGGATCCGGAACAGGCTCTCCAAATCACGATACGTCATTACGTATTTTTGGACCCCCTGGCACGTTGCGAGATAATTGGTACACCCATGACACAGATACAGTAGGTGGCCCAATATCCATTGACCATGTTTATGTGCTCAGCAGTAATTATGACAATACATGGGGTAAGACGGTAGAAGTCAATGGTGGTTTTACAGGCACCACAGCAACAACAGCTTTAAATAATACAGGTGGAAACAATGTGGTAGGCGCTGCAACCGGTCTTACTTTTATGGATGGGGATATATCCGAAATCATCACTTACCATGCCGCTTTAAGCCAAGCAGATATCTCGATTATTCAAGAATACTTATCCTTGAAATACGGTGTTGCGCTAGAAGGATTGTCTTTTGGTTCAGATACATTAACAGGCGGCACTGGTGCAGATACGTTTGTTTGGAGTAATGCCTCTTATTCATCTGGTGACGCTTCAGCGCGAGATATTATCACAGACTTTAATACTTCATCGGGCAGTTATGATTCAAACGAAGGTGATAAAATTGATATCAGCACATTGGTTTCTACGCCCTATAATTTATTAGGTGATGACAGTTTTGGTAGCGCGACTAATCAAGTCATTTGGACGCAAAGTGGTTCTGATACAATTGTGAGTGTTGATTTTGGTGGTGATGGTACAGCTGATTGGTCAATTCAATTATCTAACTTTAATGCATTTGATTTAAGTGCGAATGATTTTATTTGGGGTTCAAATAGCAGTGTTACGACAACTGGCACAACAGGAACAGAAACACTGACTGGTGATACAAATAAAATTAATATCATGGTTGGTGGAACAGGTAATGACACAATTAATGGTGGTAACAATGCGGATTACATTCAAAGTGGTAGCGGGGCAACCAATGTGATCAATGCTGGTTCAGGTAATGATGTGATCGTGAGCGGAACAGGTAATGATACGATTCATGGCGATGCGGGTAATGACATCATTCACACATCAAATAATGGCGGTACAGATACCATTTATGGTGATAATGGTGATGATGTGTTGGTGCATGTCTATGGTGATAGCAATAACACAGCCACTTATTATGGTGGTGATGGTGCAACCGGCGCGGGTAATGACGGTGTTTTCTTGAGAGGCGTGGGTGTTATTGATGGTACTTGGAATGTAAGTAGCGAAACCAGTTACACCACTTCAGATCAAGGCCATGGTGTAACACGATTGACATTTGATTCGGCAGATGCTGGCGGTACAGTTACAGTTGATGATGGATCCACTATTGCCTTCCAGCATATCGATTATATTGATTACATGTAATATTCTTGTTTATCTTTCTCTAAATGAGCTTTTTAATCCACGTGTAATAGGGCTAATTAAATAAGACATAACTGATTTTTTACCAGTGACAATATTCACTTCAACTGTCATCCCTGGTTTAAGTTGGTTTAATTTTGGATTATCCCCAACATAATTTTTCTCTATTGAAATTTTTGCTTTGTAGTAGGGCAATTCATCTTTGTTTAAAAAAGTAGAGGCAGAAATTTCATTGACGGTGCCTTTGACAGAGCCGTAGCGTGTAAACTCATAAGCATTTACTCTGATTTTTGCGGGATCACCAATATGCACATGTCCAATATCATGCGGGCTGATTTTACATTCAATTTGCATCAAACCATTGGTTGGAACGATATCCAGAATATTATCTCCAGGGGCAATGACTCGACCAGGCGTGAGTGTTAATCCTTTGATAATGCCAGATTCAGGTGCGGTTACAACCAATCTTTTGCTGAGCGCAGTTAAACGTTGAATATTATAAAACACTTCAATTAATTGACCATTGAGTTGATTTAATTCTTTTAAGGATTCTTTTTTAAAGCTGTTATTTAATTTTTCCAATTCATTTTGTGATTCTTCCAATGCACTTTTAGCCTCATTAATTTTTGCGTCCGTTTGTTTGATGATTGCAAATGATTCAATGCTGTTGCGTTGTGCTGTTAAATATTCTTTTCGAGAAACATAGCCTTCCTTCACCAATGGGCCATACATTTCTTCTTCTTGTTTATCCAATTTATATTTTTTTTCTAGTTCTGTCTTGCTGTCTAAAAATTGCTGTAATTGTGATTTTTTTTGATGGATTTTTTCTAAATAGATTGCGCGCTGATTATCTCTTTCTTGATTTTGTTTGTTTAAGAGATCCATGCTTTCGCGTAACATACCCTCTATTTTTTCGTGATTTTCAGGTGTATTAAAACGAGAAGTGGTCGTTGCATCGCGCCATGGAATCATGGGAAGTGGGGTTTCGTTGATAAAAGCATTGAGTCTGGTGATGTCTAGTTTTAATGAGGCTTCACGTCCTGATAGTTTTTGCAGTTCGGAAGCAACTTGCTCGGGGTCTAGTTTAATTAACTTCTCACCTTTTTTAACTTCATCTCCATTTTTAACATAAATAGCAGCAACAATGCCGCCCTCTAGATGCTGAACAGATTCAATTTCTTTAATAGGTTGTACTTCACCAAAGCTGACAGCAACTTCATCTAATTTAGTAAAACTTGCCCATAAAATTAATGCAAATAAGATTAATGCAATAAAATAAATACTGCGTTTTAGCAATAAAGGATAGCTGCCTTCCTCAAGTAAATTGGCAATGGATAATTGCTGTAATTGCTCAATGTTTGGTTTTTTTTCTTCGGTTGTCATATCATCCCTTGCGGTAAATTTTCTATAATCGTTTTTGGTTCACCGCTTTTCACAATATAGCCGTCATACAATATCATGCCTGTATCAGCCAGTGAGAGAAACCGCGTATTGTGTCCAAATATGATAATGGTTTTTTTCTTTTTTATTTGCAATAAAAAATTTTCAAATACTTTTGTGCTTTCTTCATCTAGTGTGCCGGTGGGTTCGTCCATAATCAGGATGGGTGCATCACGTAAATAAGCACGGGCTAAATTTATTTTTTGACAAAAAGCAGCACCTAATTTCTCATCGCTATAAAATCGAATGGGCGTATTCAAACCTTCCGGCAGTAAATTTAAATCATCTAGTAAATTGGCCGCTTTTGCAGCTTCAATGATTTGCTCTTGTGAGGCAAGTGGCTGTGAAAATGCAATATTTTGTGCGATTGTGCCATAAAATAATTCGGTGCGTTGCGGAACGTAAGCAATGTTTTTACGTAAAATATTTACGTCATATTGTTTGATGTTATGCCCGTCAATATAAATATGTCCTGCTTGTGGAGAATAGATTTCCAGTATTAAATTTGCCATGGTGCTTTTTCCAGAAGCGCTGGGTCCGATAACCAGGAGCATTTCACCTGTTTTGATTGTAAAGCTAATATTTTTAAGTGCGGGTGAATCTGTATTGGGATATCGAAAAGTGACTTGTGAAAACTCAAGGGCACCTACAATGTATCGAGGTGCATTTTTCCATTGTCGCTCTGTTGGTAATTCAGCGGGCAAATTCATTAGGTCATTGATATGCTTGGCACTGATTTTTAGCTGCATGATTTTAGGCAGCATGGTATTGATTGATCGAATAGGAGTTAAAATACGCCAGATCATGAACATGGTACCAATCAAGGCACCGAGATTTAATTGATTATTAATAACTAAAATGGTTCCGACAACTAAGGTAGCTAATCCGGTCATCATGCTGAGTATGTTAAAAACAATATCATTGACTTGACTGGTAAATTGTAGTTTTTTACTAAAATAGCAAGCCTTTGCGCTGATTTCACGAAAACGAGAAATCCATTTTTCCTGTAATCCAGCATATTGTAATGAACGCAATCCCCAAAATGATTCTAATAAAAAATCTTTATGATCACTTGCTGCCGAAGCGCTGTTCCCAATGCTGGATCGTGATGTGCGCCAGCTAATAATGGATAATAAAAATGAAATAATTAATGCAATGACAGGAATAAGAACTAAAACCCCTCCAACAAGCCAGACCACTGCAAAATAAATACTGATGCAAGGGAACTCTAAAGTGGTAACGAATAGCGACCCACTGAAAAAACTGCGCAAAACATTAAAATCATTTAATCGCATAATTTGCATTGGAACGGATGCATTTTCTGTGTAAATAGGAGGTAATTTTAAAAGTTGTTTGAAAATAGCATTGCCAATATTTTTTTGTATACGTATACCGACGTACCCTAAAAAACGGGTTCGAGCAAACATGATCCCACTAAGTGCAATAAAAATAATGCAAATACCAATAAAAAAGGCGAGCAGCATACCAAATGAATTGGAGGTAATAACAAAATCATAAAGGCCAATTACATAAAGAGAAGGAACAACCATACATAGCGTTTGCAAGACAATTAAAAAGAAAACAAAAAACAGTAATTTTTTTTCAGAAAATAATATCCGTTGAAACCAGTGTTGTGCTTTTTCTTTATGTGTTGCTGCCGATTCTTTTTTAAAAGAAATCAGCACACCAGATATTTTTGAATCTGGAATGGTTATATTTTTATCTGTTTTGCTGTCATAAATTAACAGCCCCGATTTGTTTTTTTCAATTAATATTTTTGGAGAATCATCGTCATTCAACAATAAAAGACAGGGAAATAATCGTTCATCAGGTTGTTGTATTTTTAAAGAAATGGTATTGCTTTCAAATCCTAAATTTTTAAGTACCGATTGAAATTGCTCAGTCGTTTCAACGTCTGAGAAGTGCGGCAAGCTTTCAAATAAAGTTAGTTCATCACCTTGCCATTTTAATAGCTTTAATAAAGGCTTTAAGCAACGATTTAATGTGGGTAATTTACTCTGCATGCTCGACTCGAGTTATATTTTTATTTTTTAAAGTATAAACCACGTCCATCAACGCAATGGTTGATTGTTTTCTTGCAAAAACAATGACACTGGCTTGCTCCTTTAGATAAACCAATAAATCAACCATGCTTTGTGTGTAATGGGTGTCTAAATTAATATTGGCTTCATCAAATAATACAATTTTAGGTTTATTCACAAGTGCGCGAATAATGAAAATTAAATTCATGACGCCACCTGGCAATGCTTCAACCGCCTTTTCACCCACAAAAGTGTCATATCCATTGGGTAATTTTGATAGTATGGCGTTTAAACCAAGCCGATCAACCAAGCGCCGTGCAGTAGGGATTAACTGCTCATCAAATGCAGATAAATTATCCATAATCGTTCCGCGAAATAATTTCCCAACGCGATTCAAATAAGCGATTTTTTTATGCAACATACCCATATTGTATCGTTCAATATTTTCCCCATCGACACAATATTCGCCTGCGCTGGGTTTTGCGACAACAGATAAAATATTTAACAGCGCTGTTTTTTCAGATTGATTTTCTCCAATAATGCCAACCAAGCCATTGGCTGGAATGGTCAGATTAATGTCTTCTAATATTTTGGACTCGGGTTTATCGCTATATTCAAAACTGATATTTTTTAGCGTGATTTCACCTGTAGAAATGATCAGCTGACTATTTTCGCCCACTGTTTCAGAAGGTAGAGTGAAAATGGTATCTAATTTTTTACGCATGATATTAATCATGCTTAAACGATTAAGTGCTGTTAAAATACGATCGAGTGGTTGCATGACTCGACCTGATAATAAAATACAAGCAGCTAAACCACCAATTGCCAAATCACCATGAATAACCAGCATGCTACCAAATGTAGCAGTAAGTGTAATAATGGCTTGACTAGAGATAGTTTTGATTGTGATTAAGTCGCCATCATGTACGCTGCTTAGGTAGTTGATAGCAGTTCCAGATTCTTGTAAGCGTTCGTGACGACGAATTAATAACTCTTCCATGCCGATCGATTTTGCAGTGTGAATGCCCGTTAGGACATTGATGATGAAATCACTTTCTTTTGCTTCAAAGGTCAGTTTTTCTTCCAGCAAGGTTTCCCAATTTTTTGAAAAACGCAGCGTGATATAGCCTGTTAACACAGCGGCCAGCAAAGGTATTAAAAATAACCAGCCACCTAAGAATGCAATCGCAAATAAAAAAATCAGCAGAAAAGGGATTTCATATGCTGAAGTGAGTAACTGTGTATTATAAAATCCTTTCAGTTGGTCTAGCATGTTGAATTGTTTTAAGCGTGTGCCCACATCCGTTTTTTCTGCGACATACATTGGCGCATTCATAATTTTACTAAACGCTGATTTCTCTAGAGAGAATTCATATTTTGTATCAGCCCATAAATTAATGTAAGCACGCATGACTCGAAGTAATCCTTCAATGAAAAAAGTGAATATCACGCCAATTGCTAGAAAAGTGAGTGTGCTCAATGTGCGATTGGGAACGATGCGATCATACACCTGCATTAACGCCAGTGGAAAAACCAGTGCTAAAATATTAGCAAAACAGGTGCTCACCAAGGTTGGTTTTCGCGTATCATATTGAGAAGCATCTAGAAAATTTTGCACCCAAGCAAGCCGCTTTATTTTTGCAGTTTGCTGGTCTATATATTCGCCGATGCGTTGTTTGCGAATTTTAATTTGTTTGAACTTTTCCCAGTATTTTTTCGTAAAATAAAGAAGGTGATTTTTAATAAAGGTGAAAGCACCAGTAATATAAATTTGAATGATAAAAAGCGGTTTTAGAAAGAAAGCAAAAAAAATTTTTATTTTGCGAGCAAGCAGCAAGAAAATAGGGCGGATTTGGAGCGTTATTTTTTTGCATTGAGATGTAACGACTGAGCACCACTGTTTGAGCATGTTGAGATTAAGCGCTTTACCAGTTTTAATCAGCAAAGCATCAAGTCGTGTCCTGATGCGTATTTGGTAGTAGTTTTTGAATCGTTGAAAAAGCGCTTTGATCGACATGTCACTCCCTCTTCAACGTCCTGGTTGTTGTTTTATCGTTCCGATACCACTGGTGCTCTTGCTTGTTATATTAGCGTATAACTTGTACATTATAACTTGAAATAACAAAATATAACAATTGGTTAACGTGCCGTGACAATAAGATGGAAAATACAAAAAAAATAAAAATCATGCATCTGGAAAATAATGGCGTTGATGCTGAGCTGGTTGCACTTGCCTTAAAAGATCAGCCTTATTCTGTTGAAATTACGGTGGTTGATGAGGAAAAGGAATTTTGTAAAAAATTAGATACAGATCAATTTGATGTGATTTTGATGGATTATGATGTGCCCGGTATTGGCGCAACGAAGGCAATCAACATCATCAAAGAAAAAAAAATTACAGCGCCAATCATCATTATTTCTGGTGCAATTGGCTATCAAACAGCCATTCAGCTAATCAAACAAGGTGCTTTTGATTACCTGCTTAAGCAAAACCTGGTGGGTTTAGCAAATGCGATTCAGCGTGCTTTAACCAGTCAAGATGCTGATAAAGCAGTTCCTGCTCAAAATGAAATGAGCGAGGTGCTCAAAGTGACACGAACGGGTATCTTTAGGGTGGATGCCAATGCCAACTGTCTTTCGATGAATGAACCTTTGTGTCACATGCTGGGGTATTCTAAAGAAGAGCTGGGTGATGAGGGTTGGCTTAAATGTTTTTTGCCAGAAGAAAAAGCCGCTTTTTTAAAAGTGTTTTTAGTGCATTTACAGAATAAATTACCTTTTGAAATGGAAGCCAAATTATTGACAAAAGACGCTCAAGAATTATGGGTGCGATGCAGCTGTATTCCAGAGGTGTCGGATAACAAAGTCGAGTATATTGGGGCAATTGTTGACATCAGTAATTTAAAAAAGACAGAACATGAATTAATTAACTTATCAATGCACGATGCATTAACAGGCTTGCCTAATCGGCGTTATTTTTCAGAATTAGTGGAAGCCATGATTTATGAGTGCAAGCGAGGTGTATTAAATGCATTCGCTGTTTTTTATGTCGACTTGGATTTCTTTAAAAAAGTAAATGATGTGTTGGGGCATCAAAACGGTGATGAGTTATTAAAACAAGCGGCTGCGCGATTTAAGTCGGCCATCAGAAAATCAGATATTATCGCCAGAATTGGTGGCGATGAGTTTTTAGTCGTATTTAAACATATTAATAGCGTTGGTGAAGTCGCTTTTTTGGCGGATAATTTATTAAATAAGTTTCGCGTGCCATTTTATGTGGGTGAACATGAGTGTTTAACAACTTTGAGTATTGGTATTGCTTATGTTCATGAGCCTATTTTGAATGTGGATGCAGAATCCATTATTCAAAAAGCAGATCAGGCTTTATATCGTGCTAAAGCACGTGGTAGAAACTGTTATGAAATATACACTGATAAAATTAGCCATGATATTTTACATACCGCTTTTATTGAAAATGCATTGAAACATGCAATTGAAAAAAATGAGTTGAGCATTGTTTTCCAGCCGCAAATTGATTTAATGAAAAGCAGTATTTTTGGCTTTGAGGTTTTATTGCGATGGAAGCAACCAGTATATGGCGACATTGCGCCAAGCTTGTTTATTCCTATTGCCGAAGAAAGTGGTCAAATTAATTTAATTGGTGAATGGGTTGTGGATGCCGCATTGGATGCCTTTGAGCATTTTTCGCATAACATCGCATATTTTAATAATCACCTTGTTTCATTTTCCGTTAATATATCTTCTAAACAATTATTAGAAGAGAATTTTATTGAGTCTGCATTGAAGAAAATTGCGATAAAAAAAATTGATTATAGTCGAATTATATTTGAGTTAACAGAAACCAGTTTGTTGCAAAACAGAGAGCAATTAAAAAATCAGTTTAATCGACCTGCTTCAAATGAACTATGCATCGCGGTGGATGATTTTGGAACGGGGTATTCATCATTCACACATTTAAAAGAATTGCCCATTAAAGTAATTAAGATTGATCAATCATTTGTGCAATGTATTGAAACGGATGTGAATTGTAAAAATATTATCAAAAGTATTATTTCGTTAGCTAGAGCAATGGATATTATATTAATTGCAGAAGGCATTGAGACAAAAGAACAGGCCGACTTTTTGTATGAAAGTGGGTGTTATATTTTACAGGGTTTTTATTTTTCAAGGCCATTGCGTATTGATGATCTTGAAGATTATGTGAAGAATTTTAAATTATAGACGATAGTATATTGAGGAATGATTATGATAAAAAATAATCGACATCGCCTGTGTGTTGCCATTATGTCAACCTTGTTTTTTTTGCCTATGGCTGCACATGCCATGGGTCTTTTAACAGTCTATCAGCAAGCAGTAAAAAGTGACCCTACTTTTGCAAAAGCGCAAGCCACACTGGAAGCGCAAAAGATGAATTTACCGATTGCACGCTCTGGTTATTTGCCACAGTTGCTTGCGTTGGGTAATGGAGCACGTCAATATACTTTTAACGTACCAAATTCGCTGAGTACGATCAGCGATTATAATTGGTCTTACGGATATTCTTTAACAATAACACAACCCCTCTTGGATCTTGCTACTTGGCATGCCATTCAAGGTGCCGCTGCTGTGGTAAAGGCGGCCGCTGCTTCCTATATTGCAGCGCAACAATCTTTAATGCAACGCACAACCCAGGCTTATTTTGATGTGTTGAAAGCGTATGAAAATTTGTATTACACCATCGCAAATAAAAAAGCAATTTGGCAACAATATGTTGCATCGAATAAAAAATTTCATGCGGGATTAATTGCTGTTATGGATGTATATGATGCAAAATCGCGTTACGATCAAATCACAGCACAAGAATTGACAGCCAGAAATAATTTATCAAATAAATTAGAAGCATTACATGCTATTACCGGAAAGTATTATTCATCACTGAATGGGTTAGGCGCGCATTTAATTTTAATTAAACCGATTCCTACTAACATGGAGGTTTGGACAAACACAGCAACAAAACAAAATTATAATTTAATCGCGCAGCGTTTTAATGTGTTGTCGGCAATGCAAAAAGTCAGTCAACAGTCAGCAGCTGATATGCCAACACTGGATTTATCAACGGGTTTTTCTGAAAATCATCAAGAGGACAATCAGCGTGATTCAACTCGTACTGATGAAGCATCGCTGGGTTTGAATCTTTCTTACAAACCATTGCAAGGTGGTTTAGTTTATGCTTCAACAAGACAGGCGCGTTATAATTATGTGGCAGCGAGCGCAGAGTTGGGTGTGGTGTATCGACAAGTGGTCAATCAAACACATAATAATTATACAGGTATTATGTCTAGTCTTTTGCGCGTACAGGCAGATCAATTGCGAATTACATCAGCAAATAAAGCATTGGTTGCTACTGAAGCCGGTTTAAAAGTGGGTGCGCGTACGATGGTGGATGTCTTAAACGATTTGACAACACTTTATCAAGCGCAACAACAATTTGCAGATGATCAATACACCTATTTGACTAATTTTGTTGATTTGAAAGTCGCTGCTGGTACGTTAACCGAATCTGATTTGGCGCAAATCAATCATTGGTTGACTCGAAAAATACCATTGCAGAAATTGAATACGCAATGGACCACTTTTAATTTACATAAAATGGATGTGAATTTAGAAGAAAAGACAGGGAATGAAAAAACGAACATGATTCAAAAAAGCAAAGCGATTAAAATAAAAAATAAAAAAAAGAAACCGGTTTCTGAGCTTAAAAAAGTAAAGTTAATTTTACCGGAGAAAAAATCTACTGTTGAGTTTATTCAGACCCCGATGCCTGGAAACACGAAAGATAAAGTGAAAGACCATGTTATTCATATTCCTGGATTGGATAGAACTTATCAAAAGACATTGCCAATTTCAATCATGCCGCAAAATAGAAGATAACCCTCTGCTGGAAGAGAGGGATGACTCGCGTACTTCGTGTACGCTCGCCCTGCGGGCTGATTTGCTGCGCAAATCATTTTAATTTTGCAATCCTGCAAAATTAACCGAACCCTCTGCTCGGGTTCAAAACCATTTTCTGATATTTTAAAAAATAACAGAAGTTATTTTTAATCTTATGGAAGAGAGGGATGACTCGCGTACTTCGTGTACGCTCGCCCTGCGGGCTGATTTGCTGCGCAAATCATTTTAATTTTGCAATCCTGCAAAATTAACCGAACCCTCTGCTCGGGTTCAAAACCATTT
>Ga0210006_1000826_pt1 | contig 22884 bp, 20 predicted proteins | sample CryGey02umfilter_2_FD_185452 | JGI IMG/M metagenome (GOLD analysis project Ga0210006, IMG submission 185452) | Groundwater microbial communities from aquifer in Utah, USA - Crystal Geyser 4/10/14 0.2 um filter (SPAdes) (version 3) | ecosystem: Environmental > Aquatic > Deep subsurface >... | reverse complement strand
TTATCAGAGGCAGATACGACGCGCCATGTTCAATCTTTTCCTTTAAAGATTTCATCAACTCTTCAAATTTATTAAGCAAATTACTCGCTTCTTTGATTACCTTAAACATCTGCTGGAGAATCCTGGCCAAATAATAAATCGCCCAACAAGAAAAAATCGTGAACAGCAAAACGCAAAGAGAAATGACTACGTATAATAAATCTTTGCTGTCATTGATTGGCGGCATATGGTTTAATAATTATTAACTGGGTTATTGTCTCCCTCAATCGCTTCCTCGGTCGCTTCCTTAATCGCTTCCTCCGCCTCGGTCAGTTCAACTTTCACTCCGCCAATTTTTTTGGCGAACCAGTTATAGAGGCCAGCCGAAATGAAGCCAAAAACCCAACCGATGGCCGCGGTGAAAAAAGCGGTTATAATCCCCAAGAGTAGGCCGGCGCCGACATTGAATAGGGTTACTAAAATCACTGAACCGGCAAAATCTTTTTGCAAAACAATATTAGCCATGGTTGAAATAGCGACAATCAAAGCGATAAAAAATCCGACCAGGCCGTAAATTAAGGCCGTTATGTTCGCCAATGATCGATGATTGACGCTTTTTATTTCCGTCATGATATTATGATAGCACAAATTCTACTTCATGCCTAATTTATCTTTTACTTTTTTGACGATTTCTTCGGTGGTAAAATGAGCTTTAATCAGATAATCGGTCGCGCCCAGGCTCATGGCTTTTTTTATGTCCTCTTCTTGGCCTAAATTAGTTAATATGATAACCGGCACATTTTTGACTGCTTTGTTCTTGCTGGCGCGAATTTTTTTTAATACTTCAAAACCGTCAATTGAGGGCAAGATTATATCTAGTAATATTATTTCCGGCAAAAAGCTTTCCGCTGATTTAATGGCTTGCTCTCCATCCGCCGCGATCGAAACGTTAAAACCTTCTTTTTTCAATTTTTTATAGCAAATATCGCGCAGAAAAGAATCATCTTCTACTAATAGAACTCTAACGCCTTGACCCTTATCCGATTCGACAATCTCGGTCGGCGCCTTCTTGCCGCTTACAAAAGATTTATTTAAAATTTTTCCCACTTTTTCCACCACTTCTTCGGGATTAATCTCGGTTTTTACAATACTGTCCAACGCGCCCAATTTTTTCGTTTTTTCAATCTCAATATCCTGGCCGGAATTGGAAATGATGATTACCGGAATTTTTATGTTATTTTTATTCAAATTTTCCAAAACTTCATAGCCGTTCATTTTCGGCATGACAATATCTAATAAAATTAAATCCGGCTGCCAGGCGTTGATTTTTGCCAAACCGTCCTCGCCGTTAACGCTTATCGCCACATCATAGCCGGCTTTAACCAATTTTACCGACAGAACGCTGGCCAAAGCGTTCTCATCTTCAATTATTAAAATTTTAGTTTTCATATGGTTTTAAAATTATATATTAACTGTTTTATTAATAGGTATAAAAAAACTTACTTCCGTGCCCTTGCCTTCCTCGCTCTTTAGGCTAATCTGTCCGTTATGCTTATTAATTATATTTTTTACCATAAATAGCCCCAAACCCGTGCCTTCGGTTTCTAATTTGACCGCGTTAGCGGCTCGAAAAAACTTGGTAAATAGTTTCGGCTGGTCTGCCTTGGGAATTCCCACCCCCTGGTCTTTAATTTTAACATGCAAATTTTGCTTGTCAACTTGAATTATCACCTCGACCCTGCTATAATCCGGCGTGTATTTTATGGCATTGCTCAGTAAATTCTGTAAAACCATAATCATTCTTTCTTTATCTAAGTATACTTTGGGCAGATTGTCCGGTTTCTTAATGGTGAACTCTTGATGATTTTTTTTAATCAATCCCTCAACGCTGCCAATGGCCGCATCCAAAACCTCCTGAAAATCAGTCTTTTTAAATTCAAAGCCGAATTTACCTTCTTCAATGCGGGACACATTTAATAAATCATTGACCAGCCTGATAATTCTTTCGTTGCTCGCGTAGCCCTTACCGAGCAATTCCTGCTGTTCAACGTTTAATTTGCCCGCGTCCCCGTCCAAGATCATTTTAATGACCCATTTAATCGCCGATAAAGGCGTCCTCAATTGATGGGCGGCGACAGAAATAAACTCCGACTTGATCCTGTCCATCGCTTTTTCGCGCGTCGTATCATAGAAAATTTTCATGGTGCCGAAAAACTCTTTATCTGTTTCTTCCACTTTAACGGTAACCACTTTAAATACCTTGGCTTCATTGCTAAGCCTAAAAGTGGCTTCCTCTAGCTGGGTATTGTTTTGCTCATCGCTGATTTTCTCAACACTGAATTTATTATGGATTATGCCAGTAAAATTATTCAGGCTGAAATTATCGTCCGGCGAAACTTTTTTGTCCAAATCCTTATCATTTACCCCTAAAATCTCCCGCGCCGAGGGATTAAATAATGCCAGCTTATTTTCATTATCTAAAAATACCACCGGAGTGGAAAAACTGGAAATTAAAGCCATGGTTTTTTCTTTTTCCGCGTCAGCTTTTTTCTTTTCTTTTTCAACATTCTTTAGCATATTCAGCAAAGCTTTTTGAAATTTATGCAATTTTTCTTCTTCTTTAGTTAGGAGTCGGTTGCTATGATCGAGCTCTTCCATTTTTTGTTTGAGTTCCTTTGTGCGCTCGATAACTTTTTGGTCAACGCTTTCCTTTTCAGCTTTGAGCTCTTCGAGAAGCTTTAAAATTTTATTATTAAGCTCTAAGAATTCTTTTGAACTAAGGTCGAATGAATGTTCTAAAAACTTGCGATCTTTGTCATAGTTGTCGTAGGTATTGCTTACTAACTTTAAAAAAGCTTCCAATTCCGAAGAAAATTGAAACTTATCATTGAAAACCTTTTTAAGTTGTCGATCTAGAAGATAGTGCATTTATCTTTATGTTTCTCGAAAGGTGGTAATAGTCATTGTCTGATTGTGGAGTTGGCACTGTCGCTCGGTGGGAGTAGTGGGACTAATCTCGCCATAGGAATAGAAACCGACAATCGCCGCTTGAGGTCCTATTTTTTCTTGAACTGCCTCGACTTCCTCTTCGATTCGGTCTTTAAGCACGAGCTTTCTGCCAACACAGCTGACCAAGATGGCAAGTTCCGCCTTCCCCTTGCCTAAAGATTCAATGCTCATGCTGGCCGCGCCAGAAGCGCCGTCAACGAGACGGTCGAAGTTCGCTTTCATAAATCGTGCGACAGTCCCTTCTGGCATATCGCCTGCAAATGTCATTGATTGCGCCTGTTCATCCACTGCCAGGATTGTACGTACTACTTCGACCTCTCCCCCTATATTGGTTTTTATTTTTAGACTAAGCGGAAAGAGAAGACCGCTGGCCGGAAGATCCTTAGCTAGACTTCCAAGATATTCTTTATAAAGCGCGAGTACTGGTTTATCATCAAGCTCATATAGCACATTCCCTTTTGCCTTGGTGATCGTCCGAGAAATACCGAAAGAGTCCCATCCACCCAAAGATCCATATCCTATTTTTATGCTGGAACCGTAAAATCCAACACAGACAAGTTTTTTCTGTTCTGGCATTTTATCAAGCCCGACGAGTGTCTCTTTAAAACGAGAGCCGTCTCCCACCAACCCTCCCGTAACTGAAACATTCTTTGGCAACTCCGAGAGGAGCCCTTTTACGAGAGTGGTTCCGTTCACAAAAAGACCGTCTGAAAAAATCATCACATGGACTAACCCCTCCTTAGAGAGAGCTTGAGCAAGTTTTCTCCCTATTGCCTCGCTTTCTTCAATTTGAGTAATACTTACTTCGGCAAATTGAAGCGTGGTCTTGGCAAATTTAATTGCCGTTAAAACTAAGGTGTCGTCGGAAACTTCCGTTTTCATGATTTCTCCTGCTGTCGAAGCGCTTATAATATGCGACTTGGGATACCACGAACGGATTTCATCAAATCGAGCCCTGTCTTTGAGCGGCGCGTTTCCCCCAAACACAAGCACAAGTTCCGGCGACTCCGTGGAAAGATCAGAAGAAAGTGTTTTCCATCCATTCTTAATGGTCCATTTTTTTTGTTCAATTTTCATATGAATGAATTAATGATTAATTAATATTTATAAATTTATAATAAGCTAATGATAACATGTTAATATTATAACATATTTAATTAAAAACACTAAATAATTTTAACCAATCCGCAACCGATAATTCTTGTGACCTGATTTTCTGATTAAAGCCGGCTTGTTTTATTCTATTTTCCGCTTCCTCTTGGCTCATCCTAAAGCCGGCGGCTAAATTATTCTTAAGCATTTTTCTTTTGGCGCTAAAGCCGAATTTTACCAATCTAAAAAAATCTTTTTCGTTAACTTCAGACTTTTTATTTATTACCTCTAGCCTAATTATCGCACTATCAATTTCTGGCACCGGCCAAAAATTTTCTTTAGGCACGATTGCCACTATTTCCGGCTTGGCATAAAACTGCACTGACACGGCCAGCAAACTCATCTCACCTGCTTTAGCGCAAATTCTTTCCGCCACTTCCTTTTGCAACATCAGCACCATGAACTCGGGCTTATTTTCAGCGGACAAAAACTGGCGCAAAAAAATAGAAGTAATATTATAAGGCAAATTCGCAACGATTTTAAAGCCCCCTTTAATAAAGGGGGTAAGGGGGATTTTACCGATTTCTCCCTCCTGACAAGGGGGGATTAAGGGGGGTTGTATTTTTATATCAAGAACATCCACATTCACCACTTCCACATTTTTTATATTCTTCGCCGCTAATCCAGTCTTCAACACTACCGCCAGTTTATCATCCAATTCCACGGCCACCACCCGCCTGGCTCTGGCCGCCAGTTTAGCGGTCAAAAATCCCAACCCCGGCCCGACTTCCAATACCACGTCGCCGGGTTTTAAATCCGCCTGCTCGATAATTTTGTCGTAAATTTTTTCCTCTATTAAAAAATTCTGCCCGCGGGAACGGGCAGGCTTGATATTATACCTGCGGCACAAATTTTTAGTTTGCTCCGTCAAATTCATAATTTTATTTACTCTTAAATCCTGCTATAATATATTTATCAAACCAGGCCAAAAATTTATCTCTTAAATTATCCTTGGCAACACAACCATAACAACCGCCGGCAGAAGCTAATACCCCGCTATCCATTAAAACCGGAGACATGCCACCGGCGATTAATTGTCCGCCCGCAGTTAAGCCGGCTTGGCCGATAGCAATGAGTGAAAAAAGCGCGTTCTTGCCCATACCGCCAGCCGGCGTGCCGCTGACATCGACATATAAAGGGCATCTGGCCGCGTCTAACGTATTGCATAATATTCCGCCAGTACAAATAGGCGGAATACCAGTAGTAACGCAATTCACCACAATAACATTGGTCAGGCCTATTTGATAAGGCAAACTGCCAGCCGCTTCCGTTGCTTGTTGCCATTTTAATGATTGATAAGCAGACGGCGCCATAAGCAGCGTGAAAAATAAGACGGCTAAGCAAAAAGGGGCTATTATTTTTCTTGTTGATATTTTTCTCATATATGTTAATTATAGCAGATATATCTAAATGAATAAAATAAAAGTTTTACTGCTACTTTTAGCTCTTATTTTAGGCGCTTTGCCGGCCAGCGCCAGTTTAAGCTTGAGCCAAAAATTATCCGGCCGCATTTTACTGCAAGTAGAGTCGCATGGTCAAGCTTGGTATATTAATCCTACTGACCAGAAAAGATATTTTTTAGGCCGGCCGAGCGAAGCATTTCTAATTATGAAACAATTAGCCGTCGGCATAACTAACTCTAACTTAAATAAAATTTCCGTCGGGCCTTTTGTGGCCGGCGGAGCGGACGCTGACCAAGACGGCGTGCCGAATAACGCGGAAACTGCCCTGGGCACAGATCTGAACAACAAAGATTCTGATAATGACGGCTACGATGACGCAGTGGAAATTACCAATGGCTATAATCCTCTGGGCAGCGGCCATCTGCCGTTTGATATTAATTTTACCAAATTACATCTGGGAAAAATTTTTCTGCAAGTAGAGGAACACGGCGAAGCTTGGTATGTTAATCCAATTGACCAAAAAAAATATTTCCTGGGCCGGCCTGATGACGCTTTTGTGATTATGAAAAATTTGGGTTTGGGAATAACCAACACTAATCTGGCAGAAATTACCATCGGTTATATTAAACAAACCTTAACAACTCCGACTTGCGATAATTGCCATACTACTAATCAGCCTAGTGATATTTTATCGAATGCCGCTAGCGCTATCAGAGCTGGTGAAACCGAGGAAACATTAACTTACTTCACGCCGACACTGCATAAAGCCATAGAGTATACGATGGACTATCTAGATGCTGAGGGGAAGTTAACTTTGGCGAATATTTTATCAGGAGCGAGCTTAAACAGTTCAAGCGAAGACGAAAAAATTTATAAAAATGAGGTTTATTTTTCCCTGGGCGGCTACGAAATTCCGCTATATTTCCATATACAAAAACAGCCAGACGGAACCTGGCTGATCGCGAACTTATAATATTATTTAACAACAATATTTACCAGCTTCCCCTTCACAAAAATAATTTTTTTTATTTCTTTTCCTTCCAGCCATTTTTTAATTTTATCGCTCTCAAGGGCGATTTTTTTTGCCTCTTCTTCGCTAATATCAGCCGAAACTTCAATCATGTCGCGCACCTTGCCGTTTACCTGCAAAACTAAATTTATAGTTTCGTCTTTAACCAAATCAGGACTAAACTTCGGCCAGCTTTGTTTAAATATGCTTTCTTTGTTGCCTAGTTCCACCCATAGCTCTTCGGCCAGATGCGGCGCGAATGGCGCCAGTAGTTTTAGAAAATTTTCAAACGCTCCGCGAGGCATTACCTCAAATTGGCTGACAAAATTTATAAAAATCATCATCTGCGCAATAGCGGTGTTATAATGAAAATTTTCAATGTCCTGGCTGACTTTCTTTATAGTTTTATGAAGCAGCTTTGGTAAGCCCGACTCCTTGATTTTACAGTCGCCACCCTGACAATCGTATAATTTTTTATCTTTTAATCTATAAACATTTTCTAAAAATCTTCTGGCGCCGACTAGGCCGTTGGTGCTCCAAGCGCAGGCTTGAGAAAACGGCCCCATGAACATTTCATAAACTCTCATAGAATCAGCGCCAAATTTTTCCACAATTTCATCCGGATTTATAACATTATTCCAGCGCTTACTCATCTTGCGCCCGTCCTCGGCCAAGATTAAGCCCACATGCTGTAGCCGCACAAACGGCTCGTCATAATTTACTACACCAATATCGTATAAAAATTTATGCCAAAAGCGCGCGTAAATTAAATGGCGCGTGGCATGCTCGGCCCCGCCCACGTAAAAATCAACCGGCGACCAATATTTCTCTTTTCTCTTTTCAACCAATTCTTTTTTATTACGTGGATCAATATACCTTAAATAATACCAGCTGGAGCCGGCCCATTGCGGCATAGTATTGGTTTCGCGTTTGGCCGGCCCGCCGCACCTGGGGCATTTGGTGTTAACCCAGTCTTTAATATTGGCCAGTGGCGACTCACCCGTGCCGGTCGGCTTATAATTTTTCACTTCAGGCAATTTTAGGGGAAGCTCATCTTCGGGAACAGCGACATTGCCGCATTTAGGGCAATGCACAATCGGAATCGGCTCGCCCCAGTATCTTTGCCTGGAAAACACCCAATCTTTAATCTTATAATTTACCGCCCGCTTGCCCAGTTTCTTTTCTTGGAGCCAATTAATCATTTTTTCTTTGGCATCATACGAAGCTAAACCATTATATTCGCCGGAATTAATTAAAATACCATCTTCCACAAAGGCTTTTTCGTCATTGCGAGGAGCCGTAGGCGACGAAGCAATCTCACTGACATCTGATCGTAATCCAAGCTTGCCATTCGTGAGATTGCTTCGCTCCCTCTGGTCGCTCGCAATGACAAACCGAATCGGCAAACCATATTTTTTCGCGAACTCCCAATCCCTTTCGTCATGCGCCGGCACGGCCATAATCGCACCCGTGCCGTAATTAATTAGCACATAATCGGCCACGAATATGGAAATTTCTTCTTGATTTACGGGATTTATTGCCGCGACACCATCCAATTTAACGCCGGTTTTTTCTTTATTTAAATCTGTTCGCTCTAAATCACTCTTATTTTTAGCCGCGTTCAGATATTTTTCCACCTCGTCCCAATTTTTTATTTCAGATTTTAAATATTGAATTAATTTATGTTCCGGCGCGATTACCATAAACGTCGCACCGAAAAGAGTATCCGGCCGCGTAGTAAAAACCTCTAATTCTTCATTAACTTTCAACTTTGAACTTTGAACTTTAAACTTAACTGTTGCGCCTTCGCTCCTGCCGATCCAATTTCTTTGCATCTCTTTAATAGACTCTTCCCAATCCGGCAGTTTTTCCAGGTCACGTAATAGACGGTCAGCATAATCAGTGATTTTTAAAACCCATTGGCGCATGGGCCGGCGTTCCACTTGCGAACCGCAGCGCTCGCACAAGCCGTTTTCCAAATCTTCATTGGACAAGACGGTTTTGCAATCCGGGCACCAGTTGACCGGTTCATTTGATTCATACGCCAAGCCGCGCTCAAACATTTTTAGAAAAATCCACTGCGTCCATTTATAATATTCCGGGTCTGTGGTATTGATTTCCCTGTCCCAATCATAAGTAAAGCCTAATTTTTCCAGTTGATTTTTAAAAGTTTTAATATTTTTCTCCGTGGCCTCTCGCGGATGAATTTTATTTTGAATGGCGTAGTTCTCCGTTGGCAAACCGAACGCGTCCCAGCCCATGGGATGAAGCACGTTATAGCCCTGCATCATCTTGGCGCGCGCGAAAATGTCCGTGGCAATATAGCCTTTGGGATGGCCGACATGCAGCCCCGCGCCCGAAGGATAAGGAAACATATCCAAAACATAATATTTGGGCTTGTCTTGGCTGTCCGAAGTCTGATAAAGCTTTTCTTTCTCCCACTTCTTCTGCCATTTGGCTTCTATTTTTTTATGATTATATTTTTCCATAATTTTCTTCCCTCCCTGACAAGGGAGGGTTAGGGTGGGTTTATTTTACCCTAAAATTGGCGTAAATGCAAGTTAATTCCCTCCCTGAAAAGTTACCCCCCTGACAAGGGGGGCAGGGGGGTGAATTATTTCAATTTTTTAATTTCTTTGTCAATTATTTCACCGACGATATACACTCCGCTTAAAATATCGTCATTCCAAAAACGCAAAATTTTTAAACCATATTTTGTTAAGTCGGCAGTTCGTTGTTTATCGTATAAAATATCTTTTTTATCCAAATGTGTCGTGCCGTCAACTTCAATCACCAGCCCTAATCCAGAGCAATAAAAATCAACAATATAATTGTTAATCGGTTTCTGGCGAGTAAATTTATATTTATGACTTTTTAAAAAATCTTTCCATAATTTCTTTTTCCGCCAAGGTCATGTTTTTTCTTAAATCTCTGGCTCTTTCTTTTAAAGCCAAATTGTATGGTAAATATTTTAGGTGTTTATTAAATTTCATAAACCCTCCCTAACCCTCCCTTGTCAGGGAGGGAATTTAACCCCCTTTAATTCCCTCTTGTCAGGGGAAAAATTACAAAACTCCTCTTTAGGGGAAGAGCTATTTTTTATATATCAGCCAATTCTTTTTATCTTTTAGCCTGACCAAAATATACTCGCCTTTTAGCTTTTTGCCGGCCAAAGAAAATTTCATACTGCCCTTTTTTAAATTACCTTCCAGCGCCTGCCATTTGCCTTTATCATAAATTTCCACGGTACCCGCGCCATACTCGCCTTCAGAAATCTGGCCGGAAAAATTTATATACTCAACCGGGTGGTCTTCAACCGCTATGGCCAACCGTTTAACGCCAGCTTGCTCCGGCGCGCCTTTGGGCACGGCCCAAGACTTTAAGACGCCTTCAGCTTCCAGACGAAAATCATAATGCAGATGGCTGGCTCGGTGCTTTTGCACCACAAAACGCGACAAGCTTCGTTTTTTTACTACGCCTTTCGGCTCGGGTGTGATATTAAATTTTCTTTTGGCCCGATATTTTTCTAAAGCCATATAATTAATGAGGTTTATAATAATTGCTTGAGCTAAATTTGTATTCTTTTAAAACAGGCTTAATCCTTAAAAAGAACTAAGCCTGCTATATAAATGCTTAAATTAGCTCTAATTAAGTATTAATATGTATTATCTTCGCGGGAGGCATGCCGTTAAAATTAGTTGAAGAAGCATTTGAATACGCGCCTATATTTTCTTGATAAATTAAATCTCCTTCATCTAATTTCGGCAAAAATATTTTTGAAGTATTATGGATATACTGATTTTTCGAAAGCTCATCAAGGCCGTCGCAGGTTGGACCGAAGACATAACATTCTGTTTTTTCTCCCTCTTTAATAGCTTGTAATTTAAGCTCAAGATGATCATACATAACCGCGGAAAAAGTATGATAAATTCCATCATCTATATGATAACAAGGTATTTTTGTTGAGTGTTTTGCCAAGATTACCTTGGCGATCAAGATTCCGGCATTGGCAACTAAAAATCTCCCCGGTTCGGCTAAAATGTCTACATTTTCTTCTGAAAATAATTTATCAAATCCTTTATTTAATACCCTGGCTAATTCCGTAAATGATTTTTCATTGCCATTGTATCTGACCGGAAAACCACCGCCGATGTCTATTTGTTTTATCGGATCGCCTCTGGTGCCTACTTCTCCGATTTTGTATCCCTTTAATTCTACTGCCTTAAAAATACGGGCGATAGATTCTAGCGCTTTTATATAATTATCAAAATTATTGCACTGGCTGCCAACATGAAAACTTATGCCTTCAACTACCAAGCCCGATTTAATAGTTTCTTCAATCAGTTCAGCCGCTTTTTCCGGTTCAATGCCAAATTTATTGGAAAACTTTACTACAGAATCATTGTCTGAAATTTTTATCCTTAGGAGAAGCCCTGCGTTTGGACAATTAAATTCTATTTTTTTCATTTCTTCTAAACTATCATAAGTTAAGAGGGGCTTATATATGTCTAATTCCGGAAGAGAATCGGAACTTTTTACCGGATTAGCATAAATTATTTTCTTCCAAATAAAATCCGGCAAAGAAATTGCATCTCGCTGCAAGAGAGGGGTTAGCGTGTCCAAAACTAACCTTAACTCTGAGATTGACGCGACGTCAAAACTTGAGCCCTCGTTATACAAAGTTTTTATTATTTCCGGTTCTGGATTTGCTTTTATGGCATAATAAACCTGGACTTTCGGCAGACCCTTTTTAAATTCTCTGTAATTTTCCCTGATTTTTTGATGGTCAATGATTAGCAGCGGAGTGCTATTCTTTTGCGCTAATCTTTTAAGCATTACTTTGTCCATGATTGTTTTATTTAAGGTTATTATTAATAAAGTAACTTATGGCAAAAACTGAAAATTTTTAAATTGCCAAGGGTCCGGGTCGGCTTTGCCGGCCGGATTTTCTTTAAAATATACCACACGATTTTTTAACGGCGTCCAATCCGAGGGCATGGAAATAAAATCACCTAGATATGGTTTAGCTATATCCAAAACAAAATCATGCGGTAAATCGTCGGGCAAATTAATCCCTTTTTTGGGATTTTCCATCATCCAAAGTACGGCGCTAACCACGCCCAGGGCCACCTGCAAAGTAGTGGCATTCTGGCCTGGCGCCAGCCTTCTGGCTTCTTCTATGGACAAATTGCTACCAGTCCACCAACTATTATATTCATGACCCATAATTAATGCGCCTAAAATATCCGAGCCAGTAGTAATTTCGTCTTCCATGATTCTTAATTTCAGCGGTAGCACATAATTCAAGCCGCGCAATTCGCAAAGAGAAGATAAAGTTTCATGGCAAGGCATATAGGCATAATGCACGGTCGGCCGATAAACCGCTTTATCGTTTTCCCAAACGGTTAACCGGTCGGACAGGCCGAAAGCTTCGCCATGACGAATTACCATACCGACAATTTCTTCATTCGGAATCCATGACCTTACCCAGGTATTGATACCCATCTGAGCCAAAAAAATCTGATTTTTCGGCCCATACGGCGGAACGCAAGCCAGGGCCGGTAATTTTTTTTCATGCGTACCCCAGCCCATCTCAGCCGGCGCGGTGCCTTCTTCGCGGAGGCCTTCAATACTCCAGGTGCCGACAAACTCATTAACTTCTTTGGGCCGATTGGTGATTTGCGTATCCCGCTCACTGCAATGGATTACCTTAACTCCCAATTTTTTAGATAGCTGCGCGAATTCTCGCTTTTTTATATGATCGTACAATTCTTCTTCGACTGCTTGAGTTATTTTCTTTTCTTTAATCAAACTAACTGCGATATCAATCAACCCCTGTTTAACAAAGTGTGAAATAAGTCCGGGGTTGGCACCATGATCCACGACGGCCGTAGGCGCATCTTTCCAATTCTTGGACAGCTCACGAAGTTGCATCTGCCGCCAGTAAAGTGATTTTTCAAATAAGCTTTGCGTAAATAAGCCGCTTGCTGAATCCCAAACTTCGACCGAGGTATTAACGTATAAAACATTATGGTCATGGCACCAGCCAATAATGTCGTTAGCCCCGATATTCCAGGCCAAATCAATAAGTAGTCCCCCTTCATCGACATATTTAGCTAAAGTTTTGCCTAAATTTTCCTTAGTAATTTTTTCACAAACAAAATTGAGCCCTTTATCCGTGTATTTTTTTAAAGCATTGGCTTTATCTTCAAAATCAATAATGGTAACGTCTTTTAACGGCGCCTCAATTTTATCTAAAAGTATCGGCAGAGTGCACTGCGAGACAGAACCATAGCCGATAATGAGAATCTTATGATTAAATTGTTTCTTCATCTTTTTAAATTTCAAAAACTGAAATGGTTTGAATATTTATTAAAGCCTTATTACTGTCGCGAAAAAATAATATTATAATAATATAATTATATGGCAACCAGAAATGTTGTCAAGCGAAAAGACAATAGACAAAAAAATTTTGTTAAAAATTAATAATCGCCGTCCCTGCGGCGTGATTTAATTATACATCAAGAGAATTATTTTGTAATAAGAATCTTTTGCAGTTTCTTAACCGAGCCGCCGCTCACCCTCATGCGCCTTTTTTTCCTTTTTTCCTTCGCCTTAAGCCGCCGCTCTACCTCCCGCTCTAACTTTTCCATATTTTGTTTATTCATAAATAAATGTTATAATATTAATAATAAAACTATTTTTTTAAAATATCAATGCAATATTCCGAAAAACCTTGGCAGAAGCGCTGGTGGGGCGTTGCCATCATTATTCTTTTAGCCATTGTCCTGATTTTCATAGTGGCAATTGGCTTTTACCTAAACAACCGAGTCAAGGCGGCTAAAAAAAATTCCGGCTATAAATTAAGCGGCCCGGTATATCAGGCCGCTGATAATGATCATTATTGGCTTGGTTCGGCCAAAGCGCCGATTACTATCGTTGAATTTGGAGACTTTGCCTGCCCGGTTTGCAAACAAGCCTTCCCCACCATTAGAGAAATCAGTCTAAAATATAAAAACGACATTAAATTCATCTGGCGGGATTATCCGATAGTCCAGGATTATTCGGCTCTTTTGGCTTTAGCCGGACACTGCGCCGGCGAGCAAGGCCTATTTTGGCCCATGCATGATAAATTGTTTCAAAACCAAGGCGTTTATCAAGCCGAACAGTTGGCGGCTCTGGCCAACCAAATCGGCGCCGACCCGACCAGATTCAATGACTGCCTAAATAAACAAAAATATCTGGCCCAAATTGAAAAAGATTTAACCGACGGTCAGGCCTTCGGCAATTCCGGCACTCCGACTTTCTTTATCAACGGCTATAAAGTTGAAGGCAACATACCGTATGATATATTTATTAAAATTATAGAAAGACTAAAAAAGTAATGCTTTATTGTCGTTGCGAGCTTCTGAAAGAAAACGCGGGTCCCTCGCTACACTCGGGATAAACTTCGCAATCTCACGTACTCGGAGCTTAACCAGAGATTGCTTCGTCGCCAGCGCTCCTCGCAATGACAGATGACAATATGATTCAAATACGGATTCATGGCCGCGGCGGCCAGGGCGTGGTCACGGCCGCGGAATTAATCGCCATGGCCGCTTTCAAGAGCGGGTTGGAAGCGCAAGCCTTCCCTTCTTTCGGCGTGGAACGAACCGGCGCGCCCGTGGAATCGTTCGCCCGCATTGACGATAAGCCGATCATTACCCGGGAGCAGATTTACTGCCCGGACGTTTTAATTATCCAAGACGCCACTTTGCTTGATACAATTGACGTAACCAGGGGATGCGACAAAAAAACCATGATCATCATTAATACGACCAAGGCCGGTCTGAAAATCAATCTGCCTAAAACCAATCTTCATGCCATTGACGCCACCAAAATCGCTTTAGAGGTAATCGGCAAAAATATCGTTAACACGGTTATACTCGGCGCCTTCGCCAAAGCCACCGGGCTGGTGAGCCTGGAATCATTAAAACTGGCGATAAAAGAAAAATTCGCCGGCCGCCAGGATTTGATAGAAAAAAATATTAAAGCCATAGAACGAGCTTATGAAATTTAATTTGTCATTGCGAGCGAGCCCGTACTCGGGCGACGAAGCAATCTCACGAACATGAATTATGAAAATCACCGTCCTACCATCTTCAACGATTACTAATAAAACCGGTTTCTGGCGCACCAACCGGCCGAAATTTATCTATGATAAATGCACGGCTTGCGGAATTTGCCCGCGAACTTGCCCGGAGGGAATAATTTATCAAACCGACAAAACCAATCTTATCGGAAAAAAATATTTTGCCTGCGATTTAACCTTTTGCAAAGGCTGCGGCCTGTGCGCCGCCGAATGCCCTTTTGGGGCGATAATTATGGAAGGGGAAGAAAAATAATACCTATAAATTAAGTCAACCCCCGCTAAAATCAGACAAAATTTGTTAGTTTTTTAAAATATCAATATCATTAAATGCTGGCAGGTATCAGTCAAACAACGATAGGACACTAGAGTCTCCTGTCGTGGCGATTTTGCAATCAGTTACCTATACGCGGTCAAGCAATGTAGCCGCAAAAGATGCTAATACGATTAGGATCTCCGAATTATGAAAGCGGCGTCTAAAGCGCCATATATTTTAGCGGAGTATCCTATCGTTGCTTGACTGATACAAATTCCCGAAACGGCTGCTTATCTGTCAGGATGGCGAATACAATGGTACACAGTTTTCTGGCCGTGGCCACCTTGGCCTTGCCGGTGCCTTTGTTCTTTTTCAATTTTCTGTATAAACAAGATAGTTTAGAAGGATGTCTGGAGCCAGAGGTGATAGCGTCTACCAAGGCTTTTCTCAACCATTTAGACCCTCGTTTAGTTATTCGGCCATGCCTGACTTTATCCGCGCTGGCATAAGTGGAAGGAATCAACCCGGCGTAGGAACAAAGTTTCTTGGCGCTGGGAAATCTCTCAATATTCCCGATTTCCGATTTAATCACCAGAGCGGTAAAGTAGCTAATGCCGGGAATAGTCATGAGCAATTGGCAATCATAATCCGTTTTGGCCGTTTCCATAATAGTCGCGGATAATTCCTCAATTTGTTTATCCAATAAATCCAGGGTGGTTAAATAACGGTCCATTTCCTGCCGATAGATATCCCTTAGTTCCAATTGTCTTAACCAAATCATTCCGGCTTTGCCGTAGAGACAGGTAAAATCATGTTTTAGATTATTTTTAAACAGGACTGAATGAATTTTGTTTTTAATCTGCGTTCGCATTTCCACATAGGACATTCTCTGCCTGACCAATTCTTTCAGATCGCGGATTTCCCTCGGCTGGACATAGGACAGAGGCAGCAAGTTAGTTCTTAACAAATCAGCTAGTATTTTTGAATCAACTTTATCGTTTTTTATTCTGGCCGCGGCTATTGCCTTAGTGGCGAGCGGATTGGACAAAACCACTTTGCAGCCCAGCCCTTCCAGATTCTCGTAAAACGGTATCCAGTTCATGGTTGATTCTACCGCCACGGCGGCGTTAGTGTGCTTGCTAAAAAATTTGGCCACTTTATCCGCATCGGTTGAGATTTCTGTCTGTTTCTTGATTTTACCTTCTTTATCCATGACGGTGACAAAACACATTTTTTTATGGAGATCAACTCCAATGTAGCTGTTAGCGTTAGACATACTTTTAAAATTAATTATTAATTCGTTTCCGCCCGGCTCGCGCCGGCCGGCGACCTTTGTCTAATTCTAACACTTATATTTAATTTATAGCATTATGAAACAAATACTGGAAGGTTCTAACGCCATTGCGCGAACTATAAAAAATATCCGCCCGGCCGTGGTTTCTGCCTATCCAATAACGCCGCAAACCCATATTGTGGAAGACTTGGCTCAATTTAAGGCTGACGGAACGGCCGACTACGAGTATGTGCGCGCCGAATCCGAATTCGCGGCCGCCTCCATCGTGGCCGGCGCTTCGGCCACTGGCGTCCGCGTCTACAGCGCCACCAGCTCGCAAGGACTTCTTTTAATGGAAGAGGTTATCTTTAATATCGCCGGCATGCGCCTGCCCGTGGTTATGACCTGCGCCAACCGGGCAGTTTCCGCGCCTATCAATATCTGGTGTTTTGATGAAAATGCCAACATTTTAATGGCCGATTTGACGTATAAGCCTATAAATAAAATAAAAATAGGAGATAGCGTCTTGGGGAAAGATAAAAATGGAAATCTATGTTTTACCAAAGTCACTAAAACTTTTTCCCGTCAAACTGAAAATTTGGTAAAATTAAAAACTGATAAATTTAATTTAACTTGTACGCCTGAACATTTATTTTATCTGCACAGCGGCCATAACCATTGGACCAAAGCAATAAATTTAAAAAATAAAGAGCTGCATTATTTTGGATACGGCTATGAGAATAATGACGAATTTAAACGCGGCTGGCTATCCGGGGTCGCCGATGGCGACGGCTGTTTTTATCTGCAAGGGAACAGGCTTAGTTTCCGTCTAAAAGCCAAAGATTTTGAAATGGTGGACGCTTTTATCAACTGGGCAAATCATTTCAATTTTCCCTTAAGAAAAGCTGGCTACATGGAAAAGGAGGGCTATTTTATAGCCATTCTTACTTTAACGGAACAAACAAAAAAATTTCAAGCCTTCCTGAAACATAGCAATCAGACAGACTTTGCCAGGGGTTATTTGGCCGGCATGTATGATAGCGAGGGCTCTGGCCCATATAAAGTAAAACAAGCGGTTATTTATAATAATGATAAAAAAATTATTGATCTTTTGTCAGTCTATCTCGGATTATTAGACATTAATTTCAAAATTTACATAGATGCCAGAAGGGGCGGATATTATATAAATAACAACTATCATGTAAAAATTAATAATATTCCGGAATTTTTCATAAAATGCCGGCCGATAATTTCAAGAAAGAGAGAAAATTTATTGCGCATGACTTTAAAATCGGTTAAATCCCGCCTTACAATTTTAGACGTAACTGAAATAAATAAAAAAACCAAAGTATATAATTTGGAAACTGAAGTAAATAATTATATAGTAAACGGCTTGCTGGTTCATAACTGCGACCAGCAGGACGTCATGGCGGTTCGGGACGCGGGCTGGATACTACTCTTCGCGGAAAATCATCAGGAAGCGGTTAACCAGCATATTATGGCTTTTAAAATCGCCGAGCGCCTGAAATTGCCGGTAATGGTTAACGTTGACGGCTATATTATTACCCATTCTTATGAACCGGTGATTATTCCGACCGAAGAACAGATTAAAAAATATCTGCCGGATTACAAACCTGAATCCGGACAATATTTAGACCCGGCCAACCCGGCCACCTTGGGCGCCTTGGTTACGCCGACGCACTATATGGAAATCAGGCAAGAACTGCACGACGATTTAACCGCCAGCCTTGCCGCCATCAATAAAGAATTTACTGCATTTAACTCGTCTGTCATCTTGGAGCGTAGCGCCAGCGGAGCGATAGGATCTCGAGTTGACAATGGCTTGCTTGAATATATTGGTCCCAAAAAACCCGACACCATCCTCGTCGCCATGGGCTCGGTTATTGGAACTATTAAAGAAGCGGCAGGCCAATCAGGTAAAGTTGGCGTTTTAAAAATTAAATGTTTCCGCCCTTTTCCGGCCGATGCAATAATAAAAATAATCAAACCGGCTAAGAATATCGCGGTTATAGATAAATCTATTTCCCTCGGCCACATCGGTACATTAGCTTCGGAAATTAAAGCCATCGCCCAAGGCAAAACCAAGGCTAATATTTCAAGTTTCATCGTTGGCCTGGGTGGCCGCGATATCACTAAAGAGATAATTAAAAAAATAATAAAATTAGCAAATAAAAAATCAGATAAAGCTATATTTATCGGAAAAATATAATTGATCATAAAATATAGTTATGCTAAAATATAAATATACTTTCATTTTAGCATAAACTGTATTATTTTATGTATATTAAGAGAAAAATTGAGGATGACATTTTACGATATTTAGACCGCCCCGAGATTTTAGCCATTGTGGGACCGAGGCAGTGCGGCAAAACAACCACCCTGCGAAAAATCTATGCCGGCCTGACTAACGCGGTTTTTTTAACCTTTGAAGACCAAGATATCCTGTCTCTTTTTGAAAACGATATTAAGCAGTTTGCCGATACCTATCTGACCGGTAAAAAATACGCGCTGATTGACGAATTCCAATACGCCAAAAACGGCGGCAAACTTTTAAAATATTTATATGATACCCGTCAAACGAAAATAATAATTTCCGGTTCTTCGGCCATTGATCTTACCATTAAAGCAATTAAATTTTTGGTCGGCCGCGTCTTTGTTATTAATATGAATCAATTTGATTTTTATGAATATTTGCTCAGCCAGGATAAAAATTTCGCCGGCATTTATGAAAAAAATAAGATAAACTTAATGCCAGCCGGCGCGCCGGAGAAAAAAAACCAGTTGGCGCCGGAGCAGCTGGCGGCGCTGGAAAAGCACTATCAAAATTATGCTATTTGGGGCGGCTATCCGCGGGTGGCGCTGGCGGCCGCGACTGAAGAAAAAAAGGAAATTTTAAAAAATATCTACAATACCTATTTTTTGCGCGATGTCAGAAACACCCTTGGCCTAATTGACGATTTTAAACTAGCCAAACTAATAAAAGCTCTGTCTCTGCAGGCCGGGGGCATGATTGAATATAACGAGCTTTCCAGAATTTCCGAATTTTCCGCGCCCACCCTAAAAAAATATCTTAATTTTCTAGCTAAAACCTACATCTGCGATTTTATCGCGCCTTTTTATAAAAACAAAAGGAAAGAAATCGTTAAAAACAAAAAAATTTACTTTTTTGACGCCGGCCTGCGCAACGCCGTGATTAACGATTTCCGCGGTCTGGACAGCCGGCCGGACGCCGGCAGCCTGATTGAAAACGCTTTCTGGATGCAGGCGGTTAAAAAACAGCATCCTTGCCAGTTTTGGAGGAATAAAAATAAAAATGAAATTGATTTTATCATTGACCTGGGGGAAAATAAAATCGCCGCCGTTGAAATTAAGCAAAGCCGGGACAAATGCCAAAAATTACCGGCCGCTTTTACCAAAGAGTATAAACAGGCCGTCCCCTATTGCTTTTATCTGAAAAGCCGCGGACAAAATCATGATGAAACGAAAAAATTTCTGCCTTTGTTTTAAAATTGGATAAATACTAAAATAATATGCTAAAATTTTTTCCTAAAATTCTAATAATATTTTTTCTAATTATTTTTATCTTTCAGCTGGCTTGCCTGCTATTTTTAACGTTAGCGCCAAGCGTCAGCCAAGCGGCAGACCCAGCCACTTTTAAGCCGCAAGTTCAAATCCCGGGCATGGATCAAGCTGATGCTTTTGGTGCGCCAGATAGCAAAGGCGCTTATGCCATTCCCGGCTCAACCGCTTCTATCGCTAAATACATCAGAGTTATTTATAAATACGCCATCGGCATAGTGGGCATTCTAGCCGCCGTGGTTTTAATGATCGGCGGCGTGATGTGGATTGTGGCCGGCGGCAGCGCCACAGTCATCGGCGAAGCCAAAGCCTGGATCGGCGCCTCTCTTACCGGCCTGCTACTCGCCTTACTCTCCTATTTAATTTTAGCCACGGTCAATCCGGCTTTGGTGGATTTTGCTGTTACGCCGGTTCAAACAATTACGGAAACTAAAACACAATCGACATTAAAAGAAAATGACCCATGCGTATTAAACCAAGCTCCATATTGTTCAGATGGGCTAGAGTGTAAAAATGGCAAATGCGTTATAACTAATGAAAGAACCGCACAATGCCAAGAAAGTCATTATGCATGGACTGAATCTACAAATTGCGATGGCCCGACATATTCAGATAATTTTTGCTCATGCAAAAGCGGGAAGACAAACATTACAAATAAATGTTGCACGCCAAAATTTACTTCAACTACTCCTTCGCAAAGTGGTTGTTGTGAAGGAGTAGAAATTACCAGCGGCCAATATTCTAAAAAATATTTATGTGCAAGCAGTCCGCAGACAACCAAAAATGACTGCACGTTTATTACTAATAAAGGCCCAATTTTCGGAAATTTTTACCTAAATAAAATATGCAAAACAATTACAACAATTTACGGAACTGGGGAGAATTGCCAATAAATAAACTATTTATTGTTTTACTCATACATTTACAAAAAGTTATTATGAATCAAAAAAAACTTAAGATCATATTATCTCTGCCAATAGCCCTGTTTTTTATAGCTAATCTTTTTTATTATCCTCTGCCGGCTAAAGCGGAAAAAATATTGGCTGTTTGACATTTTATATATTTTAAGTATACTTAAAATAAACATAAAATTACTAAATTATTTAAATATACTTAAAACTTTATGCATAGAATAAAAAGAGAGCATTATCTTAAAAAAATCGCGCCTTTTATCGGCAAAAATTTGATTAAAGTGATTGTCGGACAAAGAAGGGTTGGTAAAAGCTATTTGCTTTTTCAGTTAATGGACGCCGTAAAAGAAAAAAATATAAAAGCCAATATAATATACATAAACAAAGAGCTGTACGAATTTGACCATATTAAAAATTATCAAGACCTGTTAAAATACGTAAAAAGAAAAACTGAAGCAAAAAGGAAAAACTACGTGTTTATAGACGAAATCCAGGAGATAGCCGATTTTGAAAAGGCCCTGCGGGACTTATGGGCCAATAAAAAACATGACATCTACTGCGCCGGCTCAAACGCCAATCTTCTGGCCGGCGAATTGACCACTTATTTGTCCGGCCGCTATATGGAAATACCGGTCTACAGCCTTTCTTATCCCGAATTTTTAAAATTCCATAAGCTTAAAAGCGGCAAAAATTCATTGCTCCAATACATAAAATACGGCGGAATGCCATATCTTGTTAATTTAAAATTAAACGATGAATATGTTTATGATTATCTAAAAAATATATACAATACGATTCTGCTTAAGGACGTGGTGGCCAGATATCAGATAAGGAACGTAAATCTTCTTGAAGGGCTGGCGGAATATTTGGCCGGCAACGTCGGCAGTTTGGTCTCGGCTAAAAAAATCAGCGATTTTCTCAAGTCGCAAAAAATTAAAATTTCCCCCAGCGTTATTTTAAACTATCTGACTTTTTTAGCCAACGCTTTCTTTATTTTTAAAGTTCCGCGGGCGGAGATTAACGGAAAAAAGATATTTGAAATTAATGAAAAATATTATTTTGAAGATTTGGGATTAAGGCACGCTTTAATAGGCTTTAAACAGGCGGATATCAGTAAAATCCTGGAAAATCTCGTTTTCGCCCATCTTAAATTCTTGGGATATAAAATTTCCGTCGGCAAACTCGGAGAAAAAGAAATAGATTTCATCGGAGAAAAGGATGGAAAAAGAATTTACATCCAAGTCGCCTATTTAATTGCCGATGAAAATATTAAAAAGAGAGAGTTCGGCAACCTTTTGGCCATTAAAGACAACTATCCTAAAATTGTCGTAAGTTTGGATGAGTTTGCCGCCGGGGAATATGAGGGCGTCCAACATATTAACATATTGGATTTTCTAAATAGCGGCTCTTGGGAAAAGTAATCGTGTTATTATAAATATAACAACAAATTTTTAAATTCAATTGCCGAAATAAAAGTATTATGAATCTAAAAAAACTTAAAATCATATATTTTCCCCAAAAAAAATTAATAATATTTAGTTTTGTTTTTCTGGCTGTTTTATTTTTTCAAATTAATCAAGCCAAGGCGGTGGCGACCTGCTCATGGCTATATCCAGAATCTGGGGGACTTTTTGCAAATAAAACCTGTGCCGAATTGCAACTTGGCGATAAAATAGACCCTCCTAACGCAGATTGCGCCAATGTCACCAAGCCTTCGGCATGTGATTGGCCAACAACAATAGAAAACAACCCTTGTTTATGTTGCTGTAAAACGACCGCACCAACCATTAACGACACCATGCCTAAATGGACTAACCCCCTAGATAACTTACAAGTAAAAATACCTGGCTTAATTTTTACTAAAAGCAATGAAATAAAATGTGAGGAACAAAACGGTAAAAAAATCTGCAACTTCCCCTGGATCGGCGAATATATCGCCGGGATTTATAAATACGCTATCGGCATTGTGGGAATTTTGGCCGCCGTAGTCCTAATGATCGGCGGCGTCATCTGGATTATGGCCGGCGGCTCGGCCACCATGATCGGCGAGGCTAAGGCTTGGATTGGCGCCTCTCTCACCGGCCTAGTTATCGCTTTATGTTCTTATGTCATACTTTATCAAGTAAATCCGGCGTTGGTGGGATTTAGCGGGTTGAATGTACAA
>Ga0210006_1000821_pt1 | contig 22943 bp, 21 predicted proteins | sample CryGey02umfilter_2_FD_185452 | JGI IMG/M metagenome (GOLD analysis project Ga0210006, IMG submission 185452) | Groundwater microbial communities from aquifer in Utah, USA - Crystal Geyser 4/10/14 0.2 um filter (SPAdes) (version 3) | ecosystem: Environmental > Aquatic > Deep subsurface >... | reverse complement strand
AGCGCTTTGTCAAACAATCATCTTTTATCTAAAACGATATTATAAATCAAAAAATAATGAGAGCGGAGGAAGGAGATCAAATTTATTTAAAGGGTTATTTAGTTCAGTATTCGCAGCAGGATGAATTTAAACGAGGATCAAGCGTGAGTAGAACCGACACAGGGAACGGAGCATGTGAAACAATTTATATTACGGATTTTGAAATAATCAAAGAAGCAAATGTCTTCTGGCGTCTTACTTATTCTTATGTTAAATATTTGATAATTGTATCAATAATTCTTTTATTAATACTCTTTTTTACGGGTAGCGATTTCACGCATGAATCAAACCGAAAAAACCTGCAAGAGTAAAATAGGAAATCGCCCCCATACACTTACGTGTCGGGCGCTTGGCGGCAGGCAGGGTTTTTGCTTGTCCTGAGCGAGGGGAAACGAGTCGAATGGGCTTGTCCTGAGCGGTTCGACAAGATTACCATAAACCTGTCGAGGGAGTAAAATGAAGTAAGATTATTGATAAAGACTCTTATGAATAATCAATTTATATCCAATTCAAGAAGTAAATATGCCATTGCTTCGTTGGTGTTTTTAGCGTTAGCAGGGATTAATGTAATACTTGTATTATTGGGAACCTATAAAAATAAAGCACCTATCGCACTTTTTGGGGCTACGCCACTTTTTCTTTTAATCTCTCTCTTTTCTGGAATATTTGGACTAAAATCAAAGAGAAGAAGCATCTCTGAGCTTGGGATATGGTGTTCTGCGGTAGGGCTGTTTGCATTGATTTGTTATTTCCTATTGCTTTTACGTGCTTTTTCCGACTTAATCTAACTATTATTTTTAAAATAATATCCTCAAAGCAAGTTCTGACATCGTCCACGATACGGAAGGCATTTCTTTTTTCCACCATTTTAATTTAGTATCGTTCATTTGAGATAAAATGGTATATATAATTTTTTATTTATCAATAAATTCAAACGTGGAAAGGATCTGCTTAAAAACTTCCTGGCTTTCTTTTTTGGTCGCATCCTGACCCTCCAACTCAACTCGGTAACCCTTATCTTTGTACACAAAATAAACATCCAGAGACGGGCAGGCCTGAAAACATTCACCGGGCTTGTCCCACGTGCTCGTACCTCCTATCCATGTCTGAAGCGCCGCTATCCCTGCTTTTCCTACAACGGTATTAGGTATAAAGGGCATGTCTTTGGGAATAAGCCCGCCGGGTTCTTTTCTGAATTTAAGCCAATCAATGAGAGACAGATTTGCGGGATTATCCCAAGCGGCTATTTGTATAAACCAATTCCAGTTGTAGTTGCTCCGATTACTGATCTCTTCCCTGATAACATGCAGTTCGCTTGTATCCGGGCTGGAAAACAGCACTTGAAAAACCCAGGTTGAAGGATACTTGGATGACATACAAATAACAATCATCTTTTATCACCCGGTCTTGTATTTTATCGCAGGGAGACGGATCTTTCTTGGCTCTGGCGATTCCCGAATAGCATGTATCTTTTTGATCTTGATCCGGTATCTTGTCGCAAGCTTTCTCATCCTCCGATTCAGCGTCGGATGAGGGCTGGGGGGTGGCAGACGGTAAATTCGATTCAGCATTCTTTTTCAAAACATACACCGTTCCGGCTGCTGCTGCGGCCGCAAAAATCACTAGTAAAATAACTATAATTGGAGCAAATCCCCTTTGAGTTTTATGCATAAAAGCAGAATTTAATTTTGTCATTATAACACGATTAAACTCTGTCTACAAAAATAACCGCATATGTCCGCTGTTATTTTCTTGGCGGAGAGGCGAGTTTTGAAACCGAAAACGTGTCTAATTACTCCTTGCCCAAATTCTTACAGCCTCCACGAGCCCCTGCCATCTTTCGCTTAAGCTTCAGAATGGCAAGTAGGCGCATTAATTGTTTTTGTTGGGTTGAAGCCCAGGTATTCCGTAGCTCATCGAGTCTGAGACTCTCAGAGTCGAATGACTTTAGCGTAGGATACCCTCTGCCCCTGCTGTCATTCGCAAAAAATCCGTTCAAGTTCGAGAGGCGTGGCACTTATATTAAACGGTGTTTTTTTATATATACAGACTGGTTTGTTGACAAAATAATAAAATTAATGTAAAATATATTAGTTAGAAGATTAAAATTACTCAATGGATAATAAACAAGTTTGTTTCCAAGTAGGTTCATCCCTGCGGCGAGCCGCAGGGAGTATTGAACCTCTTGAAAATAAAAACAAACAATCTGTTTCCAGGTTTTATGGCCTCGGGATTGCCCGGGGTTTCTTGAAATACTGGATAAACTTCATTACGTAACTCCCACGTTAATCCAGCATCAATGTATTCCTATTGCTATTCAAGGAAAGGACATTGTGGGGATTGCCCAGACGGGTACAGGAAAAACATTGGCTTTTAGCATCCCAATGGTACAACGTTTGGCAAACTCCAAAGGATTGGGATTGGTGATTTTGCCGACCCGGGAACTGGCCTTGCAGATTGATAACGAACTCCACAGGGTTGGCGATTCTCTTGGCTTAAGGACTGCTGTTTTGATCGGAGGGCTTTCCATTCGGCCCCAGACAGAAGCCATTCGGAGAAACCCGCATATCATTATAGCAACGCCTGGTCGTTTAATTGACCATTTGCGCCAAAAAACAGTTAGCCTTGGAAGGGTTAATATTTTAGTGCTCGATGAAGCTGATCGCATGCTGGACATGGGATTTTTGCCGCAGATAAGAGATATATTGAAAGCAGTGCCAAAGGAGCGTCAGACAATGATTTTTTCCGCCACGATTTCTCCGGAAATTATGAAGATCGCCTCAGCGAACATGAAACTTCCGATCCGCATTGAAATAGCCCCAACAGGTACAACAGTTGAGAATGTTACTCAAGAGATTTTCATTGTTGCCAAGGACGCAAAAATGCGTTTGCTTGAGAAGATTTTAAATCAATACGCCGGACCAGTGCTTATTTTTACAAGAACAAAATACGGGGCGAGGCGCCTTGCCCATGCAATCAAGGGAATGGGGCATATTGCGGCAGAAATTCATTCGAATCGTTCGCTTGCCCAAAGAAGAAGTGCTTTGGAAGGTTTCAAAGCCGGCAGATACCGCGTTCTCGTGGCTACCGACATTATGGCACGGGGGATTGATGTTGTCGGGATAGAACTGGTTATAAATTACGACTTGCCTTCGCAATCGGAAGCTTATGTCCATCGTATAGGCAGGACCGCACGCGCCGGAATGGATGGCCGCGCGATTTCTTTCGCAATGCCAGGCGAGCAGAAAGAAATTCGCGCCATTGAGCGGCTTATCAGAAAAAACATCAAGATATCTCCGCTTCCGGAACTTCCGCCGGGGCGTTCTTTCTCCAGTGCCCCTGCTCCGCATTTTTCACGGCCTAATTTTTCATATTCAGGCAATGCTCATCGTTCCTCTCCTTTCGCACGGAGAAGGCCGGCGAGAAGGAGTTTCGGCCGGTTTTAAAAAAATATTTAGTTCAAGACAGGAAGTCAAAGGAGAGAAGGTAAAGTAAACAAAAAAATCGCCTTATGGTGGTTTTTTTGATAAAATATATAGTAATTTTGTATTATGCGTTCAAAAGGTTCAAATATTATTTATCCTGAAGTTTATTTCAGGGACGTCATCGGTTCGATTTGGAAAGGAGTCAGAAAAAACTGGCCCGTTTTTGTTTTAGCCATACTTGGAACCGGATTGGCAAGCAGCATGGGTGTAATCACCCCGCTTTTCTATAAGAAATTTTTTGATACATTGACCGGAACGCAAAACAGCACCGTTGTCGCGCCTCAGCTTATCCATATCTTGTTCATTATATTGGCGCTGAACTTGGCGGCCTGGATTTTTTGGAGGATTGGTTCGTTCGCAGACGCCAGTTTTACAGCCAAGTCAATGGCGAGCCTCAGGCAGCAGGCGTTCGACCATCTTCTTTATCACTCATTCAGCTTTTTCAGCAACAATTTTACGGGTGCCATAGTCCAGCGCATTGGCCGTTACGCACGTGCTTTCGAGCGTTTAACCGACAGGATCATCTGGAACGTTATTCCGCTTGTCGTCCGGCTTGCCGGGGTTGTAGTTGTAACCTTAACAGTCGCGCCAAAAATCGCGGTTCTTATCGTTGTCTGGGCGGTTCTCTATATGTTAGTTAATTATTCCTATTCTGTCTGGAGACTGAAATACAATATTAAGATGGCCGAAGCCGACTCGCACACTACCGCCGTTCTTGCCGATTCCATCAGTAATCAGAACAACATTGATATTTTCAGCCGTCATACCAGCGAAATCAAGAATTTCAAGGAAGTTACCGAAGAGCAGCAGAAGATAACCCTTTTGAACTGGAATATAGGCATGGGCCTCGATGCCATTCAGGCCCTTTTTGTGGTAGCCGTTGAATTCGGAGTTTTCTACTATACTATTCATTTCTGGCAGCAAGGGATTGTTTCAATCGGCACATTCGTTCTGATTCAGCTCTATATTATTGGGATTGGTTTGCAGCTGTGGGATTTCAGCCGCATTATCCGCGATTTTTACGAAAGCTATGCTGACGCAAAAGAGATGGTCCAGATGATGAAACTGCCTTACGAAATCAAAGATGCTCCGGCCGCAAAGCCTCTGTCTGTTGCTCGAGGAGAAGTGGTTTTCAGTAATGTGTTTTTTAATTTCAACAAAACAAGAGAAGTTTTAAGAGACATAAACGTGAAAATCAAAGCCGGAGAAAAGGTGGCGCTTGTCGGGCCTTCAGGAGCCGGGAAAACCACTTTTGTGAGATTGCTTCTGCGTTTCTATGATGTGGCTGACGGCGAGATAACCATTGATGGACAAAATATTCAGCGGGTCACACTCGAAAGTCTTAGAAATAATATCAGCCTCGTACCGCAGGATCCTTTACTATTCCACCGGACCATTATGGAAAACATAAGGTATGGCAATTTGAATGCAACCGATGAAGAAGTTATTAAAGCTGCATATCTCGCCCATTGCGACGAATTCGTGAATGATTTATCCGAAAAATACTACACATATGTGGGAGAGCGAGGGATTAAGCTTTCGGGTGGAGAACGCCAAAGAGTTGCAATTGCCCGGGCAATATTAAAAAATGCCCCGATTTTGATTCTGGACGAAGCTACTTCAAGCCTGGATTCCCATTCCGAATCTCTGATTCAGGATGCCTTGAACACGCTCATGAAAGGAAAAACCACCATTGTTATTGCCCATCGACTTTCAACTATCAGGAAAATGGATAGAATTATTGTTCTGGATAGCGGCACAGTACTTGAAGAAGGAACTCACGAGGGTTTAATCAGCGTCGGCAGTCTTTATAAAAAGCTCTGGTCGCTCCAAGCCGGCGGGTTTATAAAATAGGGACGAAAAACATAGATTCTATGTTATATGTTGGTTTTGATTCGAGAGATGACGAGGCCGCCAGAAAATTTCGGATATTCTGCGCTCGCAGGCGTTGAACAATAAGGCATATCTTTGCTATTTTTTCTTAAACAGTAGAACTTACCAAAAATCGTCCTATACCCTTACGAGTCGATTTTTTTAATTTTTTGAAAAATAAATTTCTTGAAATTATCTTCAAGCTTCAATTTACTTTTTTCTCTAGTGAAAATAATTTTCATTTCTTTAATCAACCTTAATTCTTCTTCAATCTGTTTTTCTGTTTTTGCTTCTAGGGTCAGAAAGTTAATATAACAATTCCGATATTGTCTTAATGTTTTACAGTTTAAAAAATTTTGTGACCCGAAAAGTTTTTTATCTTTTTTACTGGCTTTGTAAAGGCTGGCGGTAAATACGCCTTTTGGCTCATTCTTTAGTAGTAAAAACAAGGGGCATTTTTGGCATTCATTTCGGCATTTCCTTACATCTTCAGTATCGTAAATAAAACGAAAACAGTGCCAATTATCAACAATGACGTTAATAAATCCTTTGTATTTTTTCTGGAGACGGGTAAACTTTTTCGTTGATAAGTTTAAAATTTTCTTATTCATATTATTTAAATAGAGAAAAGGCGGCTCAGACTAGAGTTATGGGTAACACCAACTTCAAGCTGAGAGCCGCCTCTTTTTTCCTACTACTTCCTGGGTTGTGAGACGATTTAGCGGGCCGTCAGAATGGTTCGCGGATCGTCAAACTCTGTTTGGATCGGGCATAGCGGATAGCTAAGATACGGACTGCCGAAGCTTTCTGCAGTGGCACGGCAGCCCCCGCGGCACTTACTCCAGAGAGAACAATGTCGACATGGCCCCTGCATTTTTTCTTGGCAAAGCGTTCTTCGGGCTTGAATTACAGGATTTCGGATAGCAGTGCCGATTGGATCTTCATCAGTATTGAAGCTTGCCAAGACTGTTCGGTTATTGCTGCATGGCTGGATTCGGCCATCAGCGCAGAAGTACAGGGCAGTGTCGTAAAAGGGGCAAGAGCCTAGAAGGTGCGGCATCAGGAATTGCGGCGTTGCTAATTCCTTTTTCTGATGGATCTCTCCAATTTGCGTCATTAGCCAACGGAGCTGGCTGATAGTTGGCGCAAGATCGAAGTATCCCCAGTTTGCCGGCTCACCGTTTCCCATCAGTTCTAGGTCTGGTTTGAATCCAAGCTCAAGACCTAGCTCATAGTATTGGGGAACGTATGGGATGTTAGATTTTTTTCCACCCCGGAGAAGATTCTCCACAGAAAGCAGCGACGCTTTATAACCAGCTTCCAAGGCAGCATAAAGTCCGGCAACGAGACGTTGCGCGGTAGTCAAGTCTTTCCCTATCATTTCTGCCTGTAACTGAAGTTGTTCGGGGTCTGAAAGGCCACCGATATTGAGTTTCATTGTTACCGGGACTTCGCGCGACAGGAGCCACCCTGCTTTTTCTCTTGTCATAAATACGCCGTTAGTAAAAAGCCAGGCTGTTATGCCGCGCCTCAGGCATTCTTCAATGACGGCCTGAGTAACCGGCCAGCAGTCTGTTCCCATTGGCTCACCACCGATAAGGTCAAGACTTTTTGCTTCAATGCCGTCATTGTGTGCCTTGACCAGATCAATAACTTTTTTGGCAGTTTGAAGGTCAAATTGCTGGAGTGGTCCGCGATTCCGGCCGGAAACCACCATATAGCAACCAGGGCAGGCACAGGCCTTGCAGCGATTAGTCGTTTCAAAAATCAAGGCAGAGATGGTTTGCGTCTCAAGGCGTTCCTTCTCTTCTTCATATCTCTCGACAATGTTTAGAGTTGCCATTTCCTTTCTCCTTTTATTGGTTTTTTCCCCAGGAACATAGTAGGTTGTTAATGTGCCGGGCTTTTGAATAAAAAAGCCCCTTCCCTTTCGGGAAGGAGATAGGTTTATGAGTAAAGTTTAAAAACATCAACACACCTCTTTCCCGGAAGTAGAAGAGTTGTAATGATGCTGAAGTCTGCGAAGTATTAATTTGTAGCCGTTCATTCCTTTATTCAGCCATTTCGAAACGCGGGCTATGGTTGTTGAGCTAAGTCCTGTTTTTTTGGCAATTTTTACATAAGGAATTTTATCATTAAGCATTCTGGCGGCTTTCCATCTGTTGCCAAATTCAATAATTTCTTCTTCGGTCATAAGATCCCGAAAAAATCTTTTCGCTTCGCTAACACTCTTTAATGTAAGAACTGCCTTTATTAAATCTTCAGTTTTTCTATTATTCCATTTTTCCATAAAGTTTATCACTTTACTTAAGTAAAGTATAGCAGACCAAGATCCTTTGTCAATAGCCGACCAAGAATTTCGTCCTCGCCGGGCTTATTCCGGAAAGCCGCTAAGGTTGCAGATAGGCGAAGCCTCTGGTTTGCGGAGCAAAGGTTTGATAAAGCTCTTCGGGTGGATATAATAAAAATATAATCATATGGCAAGACAATTTACGGCAATATATAAAAAAAGTGGGAAATGGTATTTGGGGTGGATAGAGGAAATTCCGGGAGCTAATACTCAAGGGAAAACTCTTAAAGAAGCAAAAGAAAATCTCAAAGAGGCGCTTTTATTAATTTTATAAACTAATAAACTTCTCAATAAAAAAGAGCTGTCCAAAGGAAAAGTTATTCGAGAGCCGTTTTTAGTTTCTTTATAGCAAAACGAAGTTTTGATATACCAAATTTAAAGTTTGTTATAATGAAGCGGAAAAATTTAATTCAACACCTTCGTGAAAATGGTTGTGTGTTTATAAGGGAAGGCGCAAGACATAGCGTCTTTTTTAATCCCTCGATAAAGAAATTATCTACCGTGCCACGCCATACAGAGATTGACAATTTTTTAGCAAAGAAAACCCAGCACCAGAGCAGAGCTCGGTGCTGGACTAGTCCCGCACCGAAACGAAGTTTCTGGTGCGGGGTTTGTTAGTACCTTGGAATAAATTCCTCAAGAATAAAATAGTCTAAATTATTCTTTAGGAAATTTTATAAAATGGATTGGAATTAGTGGAGGTTGGCGAGAAACCGACAAAAAAATCGACGAAGAAGTCTATAAACTCTACGGCCTCATCCCGGAGGAGATTAAAATCGTGGAGAGCGCGGGGGATTGAAGAAAAAGAGATAAAAACAGCCGAAATACTCGACGAAATTAAAAAGCGAATATAAACAAGCCCGTTGCTATTGACAGCGCATTTCATATTTGATACACTATTGTCATAATTATGAAAAGCAGTAAAAACCTAATCGAACAGTTAAAGTCCTTGCCATACTTCAGTAAAAAGACCATACATGAGCTTGGCAAGCAGTTCGGGCTTAAAAATGTTTCGGTTGACACCTATATCAGTCGCTTTTTGAAGCGCAAAGAGATTATTCAGCTCAAAAAAGGTCTTTATGTGGCCGCCGATTTTTTCAACAAAAATAGGGGCGATATTTCTTATTCATTTTATCTTGCAAACATTTTGCGAACGCCGTCATATGTAAGTTCGTGGAAAGCGCTCCAGTATTATAATTTAACCACCGAATCAATATATACTATAACCTCAATTACACCGAAGGTCACCCGAATATATAAAACAAAAGCGGGAACTTTTGCCTACCACTCGGTGAAAAAGGAATTGTTTTCTGATTTTTCTTTGGTTAAAGGAGCGCCCGCCTCGCCGACAGGTAAGTTTGATTTTTTTATTGCTTCTCCCGCAAAGGCGCTTTTCGATCTTCTTTATTTCAAAACACATCAGTTTCGCGGTGTGCGTTTCGAAGAAATTAAAAAACTGGTTGAGGAAATGCGTATTGATATTGAGGAAATGGCTAAAAAAGATCGGACAGCTTTTTACACAATGATTAAAAAATATTTAAATTATGAGTGAGCAGATTCTAACTACATTAAAAAGAAAACTTGAAGATCTTTCTGCGTATGGCGAGGTTGATGCCGAAACAAAACGTAATACTCTTAAAGAGGAATTACAGTTTTATGTTCTTAATTTTATTTATCATCACCCGGAATATAGCAAATGGATTATGTATGGCGGCTCCGCGCTTCGTATTATTCACGAACTTGATCGGATGTCGGTTGATTTAGATTTTGAAGTTGTTCACGCGATAACCGAGAAGTTTTTAGAAGAACTGAAAAAAGAGATTGAAAAACATTTCGTTAGCACTTATGGCACCGAGCCCGGGTTTCTCACCATAAAAATAACCACAGGCAGAGGCCTGCTTCTTAAGTTTAATGTCGGTAAAGAATTAAGCATCAGCCATCCGTCAAAACAGGTGCATGTTAAAATTGACCTTAATCATTTTACCGCTCCAAAAACAGTAACCGAGCGCAGGCCGATAAATCGTGACCAGCTTTCTTTCGTGATTACCACCTATAATATGTCTGTGCTTATGGCGAGCAAGATTGCCGCAATTTTCCTGCGCGAACAGCGCGGTGTTGGCAAAAGTATCTATGATTATAAAGGGCGCGATATCTATGATCTTTTGTGGTATATGAACAAAAAAGCGACTCCGGATTTTGACTATCTTGTTGCAAAGGGCGTTGATGTAAACGACCCTAAAGCGCTTTTCGATAGGCTCACGATAGACATTCTAAATTACGAGAAAATGGATGCTCTTCTTAAAGAAGATCTTTTGCCACTCTTTGAAAAACGGGCCTATATTGAGAACTGGCTGAAAAACTGGCGAGAAAGCTACTTACGACTTCTTGATGGATACAAAATTAACACAGTAACAACATTGGAGAGTATAGGAGTACATCAGGATTTTAATACTGATAATTTTTCTTTTGTGTATTGGTATAGAACGGAAGAAGGCGGGTCGGTGCGGATTATCTACACCGTCAGCGATTATTGGATTGATTTTCGCGAGGGAGATTTGCCGACAAAAATAAACGATAAAATAATCCAGTTGGTTGAAGGCGATATTAAAGATCGGTTGAGCGACAAGTTAAAGCAGTATGTGACGTTATTTTATGAAAAAACAGAGGCGTATTTCAAAAAAACAAACAGGGTAATGCTGGGTGACAGCATAATCACAAAGGTTATCAGAACGACGGCAGATAATCTAAACCAGAGAGAACAGATAGTGCTTAATAAATCAGCCCTGCTCTCTTGTGAACTGGATGATTTGTTGAAGTAAATTATGACTTCTTGGCCAACAAAAAAATTATGGGGAAAAATATTATTAATAGCAATTTTTGTTTTCAGTTTTGTTGCAGGAATTTTGTTTAATTCTAATTTTATTTCATCAATACTCTGCTTAATAATTGCTATTTGTTTGCAAGTTATAAAGGAAAGATTCCAAGCTAACATAAGAGGAGATGGAATTAAAAAAATAACTATAAGTAATAAAGAGCCGATTCATCCAGAAAGAGGTGATCTATGGGTTGATACGAAATGAAACCAAACCTTAGAAAATTTAAATAAAAAATAATTTTAGCGGCGCGACAGTTTCGCTGGCACGAAATTCGGCGGCGAGATTTCTATAAAATAGATTAGAACTTTGTTCAAGACAGACAGCTTCCTTCTCTAAAGCTACGGAGTATTAGGCCAACAAAAAGATACTAAAGACACACCACGAGAGTGGTATATAGTCGGGGGTAAGCCTGCCCCGCTGCGCCCCGTAGTGAAACGAAGTTTCTACTACTGAAGTTATACTTCGGGGGTTTTAGCGGTTTAAATCCAGTTTCTTTGATTTGTGGATTAAATTAGGCAAAATAATAGCGAAAGTTTGTTGAAGTTTTTTATCGGAAGCAAATCCCATTTTACATTTTGATTTCTTTTTGATATATTCGTTAAAAGAAGGGGGTGAGAAAGGAGTAGTCATGAACCGTCAATTGCTCTTACGACAAGCAACTAGCATCCTAAGAAAAGATTTAGGAAGGATCGGAAAACGAGGATCAAGAATTCATGATAATACAGCAGAAGATAATGTTCACCGATTGAGAACGATAGAGGGCGGGATATGTAGATCTTGTGTAAACCTTCATATTAAATTTTTCCACAAAGATGGAAAAGAAAGGATAGACTTAAGATGCCACAGGGGCTTTTCACCCCTTGAACTCTATCGGGGAACTAAATTTGGAAAGGAAGCACACTGCGACGGCTTTTTGAAAATAGAGTCTGATCTTCTTCAGACTTCCAAGCCTACTCACTAAGTTGAAACAAGCAAAGGGTGGGTAGGCTTCTTTTTTAAGAAAACAATAGTGATAAGCAGGGTTAGGGTAAAGAATCGCCACCCTTCGACCATTCGACAAGCTCATGATGGTGAGCAAGGTCGAACCATTTCACTTAGGGCGGTTTTTTGTAGAATGAATATCAATTCATTTGGGAATTATTCACAAAATAGTTTAAACAAGATGATTATAGATGACGTAACAATTAAAGTGAAAGCTGGTAACGGCGGCAAAGGCACCGTTGCTTTCAATAAAAATTTGATGTCTTTGGGCCCGGTTGGCGGCAACGGTGGTGAAGGCGGCAGTGTTTACGTTGAAGGGACTTCTGATTTGAGCGTGCTAAATAAATTCCGTTTTAAAAAAGAGGTTAAAGCTGAAAACGGACAGGACGGCCGTTCGCAATTTCGTGATGGCAACGATGCGGACGATTTGGTTTTATCAGTTCCCGTCGGAACCGTGGCGCATAATCTGAAAACAGGCCAAGATGTTGAGATAACTAAAATTGGCCAGCGAATATTAATTGCTTGCGGCGGTAGAGGAGGAAAAGGGAATTTTCATTTTCGGTCATCCACCAATACAACGCCGAAAGAATTTGAATACGGGGGGCCGGGAGAATCGTTTGAAGTCCGCTTTGAATTAAAACTGATTGCCGATGTGGGATTTATAGGACTGCCAAATGTCGGCAAATCAAGCTTACTTAATGAGCTGACCAGTGCCAAAAGCAAAGTGGCAAATTATCCGTTCACGACTTTGGAGCCGAATTTAGGCACCTATTACGATTTAATACTTGCTGATATTCCTGGGCTTATTGAGGGTGCATCTAAGGGCAAAGGCCTCGGCATTAAATTTTTACGGCACATAGAACGTACGAATATATTGTTTCATTTTGTTGCCGCAGATTCTAGCGATCCTTCTGCGGATTATAAAACGGTGCGCAGTGAATTGGGGGCATATAATAAACTGCTCTTGGAAAAACCAGAATATCTTTTTATAAGCAAAAAAGACGCGGTTCCATCCAATGTTGTTGCCGAGACGGTAGAGAAACTTAAAGAATTAAATAAAAATATAATGCCGATTTCTATATTCGATTTAGACAGCATTGAGCTTGTAAAAAAAATACTTAATGATTTAATTTTGGAAAAAACAGAACAAAAATCATAATTTTTAATCGCCAAGCCCGCCTAGCCCCGCACATAATTTATGTGCGGGGCTAGGCGGGGAATGAAAATGGTGTCAACTCCGATTTTTCATGCGCATTTTGCAGGACACGGAATTTTGCGGCGCAAAAATAATTTGTGAAAAAACTAATTGAACTCCAAAAAAGAAAAGTTGAGTATATCCTAAATGAATGAAAATCTTATTGAGCAATTCATAACCAAAAAATCTCAATGGGTTATTGATAAGCCGGAGTATTTTAAAAGTTTTCCCGTCAGGGTGTTCGAGAGGGGCAATAAGAAGGATTTTTCTAAGCGAAAATAAAAAACCAGAAGACTCGCTGGGGTAGTTGTTTCAAGAAAGGAAATCCGAATTTTAACTATAAAATCGCATTGCTGTCGCAAAGACTCGCAGATTATATTGTTGTGCATGAATTGTGCCATCTTGGGGAACTTAACCATTCGCAGAAGTCTTGGAATCTTGTTGCCAAAGCAGTGCCTGATTATCCGGAGATCAGAGATGAATTAAAAAACTGCCACCAGAACCAGTCGGTACGGGGCAGATTTCTCGATAGTTCTTTGAATCCTTTTTTTATCATTTTAGTAGGAATTCATGGTAGGGGTCGCCTCGAAAAGTACATTTTGTTTCTTCACAAGTAACCTCTTTTGTTAGCACCATTTTGACGATCTCGGCAAAATGACCAATAAATAGTTGGCAATAAAGAGAAAGAATATCGAAATTCTCAAGGCGCAAAATTAAATATTTTTCTTTAGCGTTAACCTCAACTATGTTAAGACTGCCAACAGGATACGCTTTTTCCCAGACTTTTGGGGCAGCTCCAGAGATTCTATCAAGAGACATGGAATATTTTGAAAACAATCTTAAAAGGAAGGGCGTTGTTACCAGCGCTTTGCCTAATTTACGTATCTTTTCATCGTCAAAATTAAAGAGACGGCTGACAACCAAAAAACTCATTGCATCTGTCTTCAAAGGATAAAAACCACTCGGTTCCACTCTTTTATATTCAACCGGATATCCCAATTTTGACATTGTTTCTTCTAAGAGTTTCAGCCCTTCCTCCCCTCTTTCTTTCAAAACAAAATCTGAGGCTACCTTTAATCCTGTGCCCCGTACGTCGCCCTTCACCTTGCTTAAAGAATCTAATTCTTCTTTAGAGATAATTTCGTTCATAATTTATTCTCCTTCGCCGAATACCCTGCGGTCTCGCCGCAGGGATGCTCGGCCTTCGCAGCCGAAGCGGCTGCTTCGGCGAAGTAGGCAAGGCGAGGAGAATAACCCTTCCGAAGCTCCGAGCCTGTGGCGAGGAGCGAAGGAGGGTATTCGGCTACGGAAGAATTCCGCTCAAGATACCCTGCGCTCTTGGCACAGGGAGCTTTATTTATTTTACCCCACTTTATCCCAAATCACAACAATCACAACAAGAATAGAAAATTTTGGTATATTGGAGATTTAAAACAACGCGGCTCGGTTTCTCGAACAACGATTTGTCCCGCCTCGGCGGGATAGGGGAAGTTATAAGCTCTAAGGCTTTTCCCGCCTCGGTGGGATCGACAACTTGAGGTTTGATAAGTTCTTGTCAAAAGCTCTTTTTTTGTTTGATTTGTTCAAATAAAAAACCTGTCTCAGGCTAGCAATACAGCAAAGCATCGACAGGTTTTTTGAGGAATCAACTAATAGCAGAGTAATCCTTGCTCCTTTTTCAACACAACACTCTTAGCTGCCGAAAGAGAATTTCAAACTCCAGTTGGTGGGCGTTAGCACACAAAATATCGCCATCTATGTGGGCAACAAGCTCTGCCTCCGAGCTCACCCGTACCTGCTGAGTCCGGACCAAGGTGATTGGTTTTTTGCCTACGTGGGCACCATTCATAAAACGGGGAATAAATTGCAGAATTTGCAGACGACTGATTTTCGGAACTAAGAGAAGATCAAAAAGTCCATCGTCAAGCTCGGCTTCTGGGGTAACTTGAAAGACAGTTCCTTCGCGTCGGGCATTGCCTACCACAACCATCAACCATGGCTGGACAATCCGCTGTCCATTAAATTCAATTTCCATTATCGGAGCCTGATTGTAACGGGTAACAGCCTTTATGGTCATCCAGACAAACATTGGAAAACCCCACAGCCAGCGGGTATTCTCGAGGTCAAGGGCTATTCTCGCATTAAAACCGATACCCACTGTGTTATTAAAGAAGCGGGTTTTTCCGTCGGGCAAGTTAACTCGACCCACATCCAGTAATCTGACCTGGCCGTGTGCCAGCTGGTGGCAAGCCTCTCGTAGCGAAAGGGGAATTCCCACCGCTTTTGCGAACTCATTGCCCAAGCCAGTGGGGATGATGCCAAATGTACCGGCCGTTCCCTTAGCCGGAGCCGAAGCATCCATTAAACCGTTAACCACTTCATTGCACATCCCGTTACCGCCTGCAGCGACGATAACATCAAAGCCCCCATCGATTGCCTGTTTGGCCAATTCCGTTGCATGCCCGGGACCAGTTGTTTTTACCAGGTCAAAGTCGAGCCCCTCTTCTGAGAGAAACTGACGCAATTGAGATTCAGTCCTCGCGCTATAACTTCGTGCAGCAGGGTTGAGAATAACTTTCATCTTGCTCATCTCTTCCTCCTTCCCCTCCGGTTATTGAAAATATACAAGAGCAACTCAGTTATTTATCATCTTTTAAGGTGCTATAACATTTTACATAATTCTGGAAATTTTGCCAGCTGAGATTGATTTTTCGAAAAAGAAAATCAAAAAAAGCCGAACCCTCCTTCGCTAAAGCTGCCTCCTTCGCCGACCTGCGCTTCGCCGAAGGCTTCGGCAAGGCGAGAGTAGCTTCGGCTACGAAGGCCGAGTCGGACGGGCAAAGTCCTCCTTCGTTTCCTCCTTCACTAAAGCAATCCGTCGCTACTCCGTAGCTATGGAATTGCGTAGGATAGTGTCGGAAGGACAAGAAAACTACGGAAGGCCAAAGGGAAAATAAGGGTTAGCTCTATTTTTGAAAATATCGTCCTCTACCCTTACGGGTCGGGCGGTTTTTTCCGCACGAGAGGCGGCGTCGTGTTAATTCGTAGCTGCTGAAGTGCAGAAAGGATGTCATTGCCCCAGAGAGTAACTTTAATAATGATTATGGACAACCGTTCCCGGATTGTCTTTTGAGGATACAATAGATTCTTGTTTTGGGTTTAGTATGGGAGTTGTTTTTTCAAAAATAAAGGCGGCATCGCCTTGAGCTAAGTTAGTGCAGCCGGCACTTTGCTGCGTTCCGAATTTGTCGTGCCAATAAGTTCCATGAATTGCATAAGAGTCTTCGTAATACAACACATTTGGAACGTTATCTAAATCATATCTATAGCTGTGAAGCGGAGGACCGCCTCTCATTCTAGTTTTTGTTAGTTTGTACCAAACTCTAAAAGTTCCTTCTATCGTTGGATTTTCAGGTCTTCCCGGAGAAACGTAAGAGGCAAAAACCGGTTTGTCGTATAAAAACAAAGTGATGACGTTTTTTGTCAGGTCAACATCTATCCAGTATTCTCCTTCTTTTACTTCTTGTGGTACTGTAAATTCTTTTGGCGGTTCAGGCTGGGGAAGCGGAGTGACGAATTCGGAAAAAACATACGAATGAGGATACCTTCCGCCATCAATTTCGTACCAGAGATTATTGTCGTTAATGGTTTCGCCAATAACCTCTTTTAATACCTTAACTCTATTTAACGAAGAAAAACTTCCAACTTTTTCCGATGAACTTTTCGGTTCTTTTCTCACCGAAACGCCGATAGCATTGATTTGTCCCCACCAGCCAAGATATTTAAATCTGTCGGGACCTAGAGTTGCTTCAATTGGTATTTGCCCTTCAAATGTCCAGCTTGTAACACCGGTTTTGTCTTGATCGTCGGTGATGATCGTTTTTACATAATATTGTTTATCTTTTTCTATATTCTCACTAAAAGAAAATAGATACTGATTTGGCGATGTTTCTATGGCAGAAAATTCCACTGGATTATCTTGAAATAAAACAGTAGCTTTTTTTAATGGACTTTTTAGGGTGGCTTGAAACATTATTTTCCGAAAAATAGGATAAGCAGCAGAGTTGTCGGCCGGTCTTTGGTCGGAAATGACGGGATAGTTCTCATCACCGACCGGCAGGTTGATAGTAGCAATTGAATCTTCTTGAAGAACTTGAGCTGGCAAATGGGGACCTTTTCTTTTAATTTTAACTAAGAAATCATTACCTACTTTATCGTAGGCGAGTTCTTCAATGAGAGGATTGTTGATTACCTCTTCATAAGTGAATTGTGATTTTACAGAACTAACATTATAGAAAACAATTTCGGTTAAACCTTTTTCCTGAAATTCCTGGATTGAGTATTTCGGAATTTTGTTCAAAGATTTTTCAGAGGCTGCAAAATCAAATTTGATTTTCGAGCAGGTTTTTTCTTGATAATTGCAAGATAGAGATGAAACAGAATATTCTTTGGCGTATTCTGGAATTTTTGGCCAAATTTTATCTCTAAAGAAGTAAACTGAAAAAAAGACTGCGAGCGGTAAAATGCAGACTATGGCAATCAGTGCCGTTTTTCTTGTAATTTTCAGCTTCATAAATTTGTTAGCCGTTAATTAGAAGTATCATAAAGCAAAATTTGTTTCAATAGTTTTCTTTTGGTTCATTCGGATTAAGATGAGAATTTTTGGAAGGATTTGATTTTGCGTATCAGTTCGCTAGAATATTAATATCCAGTTAAAATGGAACTACCCTGCCCTCGGAGGGGCGGAGTATCCCTTCGGGCAAGTTCCCTGCCTGCCGGCAGGCAGATTTCGGCGGCTCCATCCCCGACGACGGAGCGTCGGGATATTCCGCCGCCGAAATGAATAAGTATTAAAATAATGTAAAACACATGTTAAAAAATTCTAAAAAAGGAATATCTCGCCCAATAATAATTGTTATTTCAGCCATTATTCTTATTGGTGGATTTTTGACTTATTGTTTTTTAAGACAGAAGCCAGAAACTCCGGAAACGCTTATTAAAATTGACAGTCCTCAGCCGAATCAGGAGATTGAAAGCCCTTTTGTGGTAAAGGGCAAAGCCCGTGGATATTGGTTTTTCGAAGCCACCTTTACAATAAAACTGCTTGATGAGAACGGCAACGTTGTTAAGCAGATATATGCTCAAGCGCAGGGAGATTGGATGACCGAAGACTTTGTCCCATTCGAAGCTGTTTTAAATTTTTCAGTTCCGAAAAATCAGAAAGGAATTCTTGTTCTAGAGAAATCAAACCCTTCCGGACTCCCTGAAAATGCCGATGAACGGCGTATTCAGGTTATTATAAAAGCAGGCGAAACAGAAACCAATTTCTCCGAAACAGGAAATCTCGTAAAAGACAACGCTGGTTTAAAAGCAGGCGTATGGTATTTAGTTTATGAAAAACCCGGTGCGTCCGCTTTGTATGTTGAACTTAAATTTTCCGAAGACAGTCTTTGCCAAATAGGGGCAACTTCCCAATCTTGTCAAACGGTAATTCTTGAACAGGGGGATAGAGCCGAAGTCTTAGGTTGGGAAAAAGGCGAGGCAGTGATTGTTAAAAGTATGGTGATAAACAGAACTTCCCAACAGTTTCAGACAATAGAATTATATTATTACAATCACAACCTTGACAAAGATAATTCTGGAAATACCCTTTGCAGCAGAAATGGCTTGGTGGCAGTAGAGCGTGAAGTTCCCGTAACAAACACTCCAATCCAAGACGCAATTAGGCTTTTGATTTTAGGAAATCTTACTGAAAAAGAAAAAGAGGAAGGTATTACCACTGAATATCCCTTAGAAGGATTTTCACTAACGGGAGCTTCTTTAAATAATGGCGTTTTGGCATTAGCATTTAGCGACCCTTACAATAAAACAGGAGGCGGTTCGTGCAGGGTAGGGATATTATGGTTTCAAATTGAAGCGACGGCAAAACAGTTTGCAGGAATTCAGCAAGTTCGTTTTGAACCAGAATACCTTTTTCAGCCCTAATTTTAATTTATGTTGGCTCCCCGCCGCAAAGCGGCGGGGAGCCAAATAGGTTTTGGGAAAGGGTTTTCTAGCGAATTATAGTTCCGGCGATTGCAATAGGAATCTTTTATTTAATTTTTGGCGCGAGCGCAAGATAAGAAATAGTTTACCCGCACCACTAGAGTACTATATCCTTGATGCCACCCGCGAAGCGGAAAGAACCTCCAATTTTTTTTGGGATTAAAACTTAATAAAAAAATTAGACAAAACAAAAATGAAAACATTCAAGGGTTCATTTTTTGAAATAGGTAAGCAGCAGGGAAAAATTTACAGGCAGAATGGTTTAGACTTGAGAAATGTAAAAGTTAACAAAAAGATTGTGCGAGAACAATTAAAAATTTATAGAAAATACTATCCGCAACAGATAGAAGAACTGAATGGGATTGCTGAGGGTGGAAATTTTGATAGAGAGAAAATTTATCAGATTTATTTGGCTGGTGAAATTTTGTGGTTTACCAGTAAATTTGGAGTGCCGTTATCTTGCACTATTTTCGGGGTTAAGAACAAAAATGGGGTATTTGTCGGAAGGAATCTTGATTGGATTCCTATTACAGAAAAAGTGATGGAAGTATACAAAAGAGAAGCAGATGGTTATTATAGACTATTGGCAGTATCAGATATGCTTATTGGTAGCGAAAAGGACGTTAAGAATAAATTTTTGTTTTACGACACGATCGACATAATTAATGAAAAAGGATTATTTATTGGGATTACATTTGCTTATGGCAATACTTGGTCTTACGGATTGTGCTGGAAAGATATGACAAGAATAATAGGAGAAACCTGTTCCACGGTTGACGAGGCTCTAAAAGTTTTTAAGAAAAATCCTCTCGCTGCTCCTAAAAATTTTTTCATTGCAGATAAAAAAGGTAATTTCGTAGTGGTGGAACATAATTCAAATAAATACAAAGTTTTATATCCCAAAAACGGCGTTTTGATACAAGCCAACCACTCTGTTGACCCAGAACTTGCGAAAATTGATAGGGTATTGACCATACGGCCGTACCACAATACTTTTATAAGATATTACGAAGCCCTTCAGAAAATCAATTTGGTTAAAGATAAATTTAAGTTATCCGATGTAATCAAGGTTTTGGGCAATCCCAAATCTTATATTTGTCAAAACAATGAAATCAAAACAATTTGGACACTGGCTTTGGATATGACTAGAAGTAGATATAAACTTTACACGGATGTTGTTGGAAGTAAAAAAGAACAGGATTTAATAGTTTAATTTTAATAAAGGTATGTATAATCTTCTAATTCAAAAACTGAAGAACTCTTGGCGAAATAGCAATACCTCAACATCGTGCCAAACTTGGATTTAAATTGCCGAGTTCTTTTGTAAAAACCTGGGGCGAAAGCAATTTCTCTGCAAAGTAGTATTTTTAAAAGAGTGACAATTATCCGGATATGTCATAAGATAATGTAAATATGATTATAATTCTTAATTTTGGCAGTCAATTTGCGCATCTTATCGCTCGTAGAGTCAGAGATCTCGGTGTAAAAGCCGAGATTTTGCCTTTTGATATTTCCGCAGAGAATATCAAAATATTAAATCCCGACGGCATCATACTTTCTGGCGGACCGGCATCTGTTTTAGAAAAGGGTAGTCCGCGACCAGATAAAAAAATTTATGAGCTTAATTTACCATTATTGGGCATTTGTTACGGACATCAAGTAATGGCTCAAATGCTTGGCGGTAAAGTTAAAAAAGGAAAACATCGCGAATTTGGTAGAGAAACAATCAGTATTAAAAAATATAATAATCTTTTTTCTGGGCTAAGACAAAAGGAAATTGTTTGGTTTTCTCATGGCGACCAAGTTGGGAAAATGCCGGCTAATTTTATCACCATAGCATCAACATCTACTTGTCCATATGCAGGATATCGGCATAGAGAAAAACCGTTCTATGGTATCCAATTTCATCCAGAAGTGACACATACGAAAAAAGGTAATAAGATATTAGCTAATTTTATTTTTTCTATATGCAAAGCGAAAAAAGATTGGGGAGTAAGATTAGTTGCAGCGGAAATTATCTCTAACCTAAAAAGGCAAATTGGGAAAAATCATGTAATTGTGGGGATTTCTGGCGGGGTTGATTCCCTTGTTGCGGCGACATTATTGCGTAGGGCGATTGGGAAACAATTGCATGCGGTATTTGTCGATACTGGATTATTAAGAGAAGGAGAGGTAGAAAGCGTCAGTAAACTATTGCATAATCGAGGCTCTCACCTATATGTGGTTAATGCAAAACATTTATTCCTTGGAAGACTAAAAGGCGTTACTGACCCAGAAAGAAAAAGGGAAATAATTGGCCATACTTTTATTGAAGTTTTTGAAAAAGTAATTCACTCCAAATTAAGAAAATTTTCTATAGTGAGCAGGAAGCTCAATATATCGGGCGTACCGCCTGTTATAAAGTATTTTGCCCAGGGCACTATTTATCCAGACCGTATAGAGTCTGCCGCAACTTCAAAAAACGCTTCAAAAATTAAAAGCCATCATAACCTCACACTACCCGAAAAATTGCATTTTAAAATTATTGAGCCTGTAAAGGATTTGTATAAAGATGAAGTTAGAAAAATTGGCGTTTTATTAGGACTTCCTCGTGCAATGTTGTGGCGTCATCCTTTCCCTGGTCCCGGCTTGGCGATTAGAATTATTGGGGAGGTAACAAAGGAGAGGTTACAAATTCTTAGAAAAGCCGACTCTATTTTTATCGAGGAACTGAAAAAAGCCAATGAATACGAAAAAATTTGGCAAGCATTTGCGGTTTTGCTTCCTATAAAGACAGTTGGAGTAATGGGAGATGTCAGGACATACGAATATATTATTTCTCTGCGAGCCGTTGATTCTGTTGATGGTATGACTGCCGATTGGCATAAAATACCGCCAGAGCTTCTAGAGAAAATTTCGAGTTCAATTGTTGGCAAGGTTCGCGGCGTGAATCGCATTCTTTATGACATTACTCAAAAACCGCCTTCGACCATTGAGTACGAGTAGATATATAAAATAAGTTCTTTAATACATATCTTATTTGTAATGAACTACCCTGCCCCTTGGGGTGGGGTATCCCTTCGGCCTTCGCCGACCGTAGTCCCGCTTGGCGGGACGAAGGTCGGGCAAGCCCCGTTAGAAGTCCTTGGCAGAAAAATTCTGCTCCAGAATTTTTCTGCACAAAGAACAGATTTTTACTAGATATTCGACCGTATCTTTAGGAATGCGTTTTCTCGAGAAGACGGACTTCTAACGGGGCAAGTTCCCTGCCTGCCGGCAGGCAGGTTTTGCGGCTTTATCTCTGCGGCAAGACCGCAGAGTATTCTGCCGCAAAATAAAACATATCTCTGCTATTTTTTCTTAAACAGTAGGACTTACCAAAAATCGGCCTATACCCTTATGAGTCGATTTTTTTGCGAGATTGATAGAGCTGTGGATAAATTAAAACACAAGATTTTGTGAAATTGGTATAATTAAGCAACACTCCCTTCCCGGAGTTTAACCAAAAATAAAATAAAAAATGAAAAAAATAAATCTCCCTAATATAAAACCAATTTTCGCCAAATCAAAATTGCGAAAAATAGTGCCTGCCACTTTCTTTTTAGTGGCTTTTGTTTTTTTTGGCCTCTATTTTTTACCTTCAGGCAAGCCAAAGCTGGAATATAAAATCCTGACGCCAGAATATATAATGAGTTCTGTATATAAAGTTTACGGGAATGAAAAACTGGGTTTTTGGGTAGGCAAGATTATCCTGACAAATACAGGCAAGGCTCCAGCTTATGATGTTAAACTAACCTATAAGATTGAAGGTTGCACCGATTGGAGTGAAGCGCCGCAAGCTTATCCTGTAATAAATCCGGGCAGTACTATAGTTGATCTTTATTACCCGATATTGTCGAATGAGATAACCAAATTAAGCGCTTCAACTCCCTCTAATTTAAAAATAAAAATAACATATGCAGAAAGACCGGAAGGAAAAACAAAAGAAATTGACGAAAGCAAATCAATAAATATACTAGGTGGGCATGATTTTATATTTTCGAGTATTCCACCCGAAGAAAGCGTTGGAAATTTCTATGATATTTTCAGTAATTATCCGTTACTGGCAGCTTGGGTAACTC
>Ga0210006_1000819_pt1 | contig 22955 bp, 22 predicted proteins | sample CryGey02umfilter_2_FD_185452 | JGI IMG/M metagenome (GOLD analysis project Ga0210006, IMG submission 185452) | Groundwater microbial communities from aquifer in Utah, USA - Crystal Geyser 4/10/14 0.2 um filter (SPAdes) (version 3) | ecosystem: Environmental > Aquatic > Deep subsurface >... | reverse complement strand
TGCCTATTCAGGCATTTTTCAATAATTTGTTTTTTCATGGCAATTAGCTCTCCTTGAGTGTTTCGCCTAATTGTTTTTCTCATATAGTTGGTGGAAGTTATTAATTAAATAATCTTCCCACCATACCACATGAGAGCGAAACCCCAAAGGTAACCCTAATTGCTGCAATTGTAACATAAAATCTTTTTTTATACCTTGGCCTTCTCGTTGAATATGATTTAATATAAGTTCTTTTTTCTTTTCTCGGCTAATCCCTTTTATTCGCGTATAAATTCCAGGTTTTTCCTCATAAGAATAATATTTATGGGAAAGCATATATTTTGTTCCGCTTGTCTTTCCAATTTTTTCAACAATCCCAAGTTTCAAAAATTTTTCTTTGTGCTGCGGATTTGCAACAACTTTTTGTTCACGGAGCATTTCTAATTCGTAAATTTCATCAAAAGAAAAGCTAACTTGCTTTTCGTTCACAATCTTTTCCAAAAATCTAACGAATTCCGCGTCCTTTACTTTCGCTGGAATATTTATTCGCACCGTATGGGCATCCGTACCTTTAAAATCTGGCAAACCTTTCCCCTGACGGATAGCCGCTTCAAAAATCACGTCCATTCCTTGTCCAGATCTTTCTACAAGTTTTGTGCGCTCAAACGCTTCTGCAATCAACCGATTCCGCCAGTGCGGAGCGGCTTTTAATATATTTTCCGGCGTAATATGCTGCGGAAAACCGCCGGGACTAACTACTGCAAAAAATTGTGGGGAAGCATAAATAATAATTGAGCGTCCGCTAATTGAATAGTCGCGATGGGCAACCGCATTATTAACGGCTTCGCGGCATGACTTCTCGTCAAACGCTAATACCTCTTGTTGTATAAATCCCTCTTGGTACGGAGTTCGGAGATTACGCGCCTGAATAGTCTGCCAAATATCGTCGTAAACGGCAAAATATGGCACTCTCCACGATACGCGAAAATCGTGATGAATCTGCTCCGGCGTACTGCGCCACTCATAAATAATCTCGGCCTGTGGTAATAACTCCGCAATCTTTTCTTTTTTGCCAAGTAAAAGTAGGCTCGCGAGAGTAAATTTGCCGCCTCGCATAAGCTCCGCGTCCTGAAGTATCTGTGCAGTAGGAGAATTAATAAGCGCGCGGTTGCCTGTTTTTTCAGCCATTCTTTTTTTAAAATCACCAACCGCCCGATCGTCAAGATCACTAATGGCCAAATTTTCAATAATGCTGGAGGAAAAATCAGGTTGTATCTCATTTAAAATTGCTCGCATCGTTTCATTATCCATTTCTACAAGCGATTCGCCTTTGCGCATCAAATAACGTCCATTAGATTTCACGCAATGGCCAACCGGACGCGCGGGAATATCAAATATAACAACCCGGCCATTTGGATGATTAACATCTTCAACGGTTACCCAAATTCCGATAATCTAATGGACTTCTTGAGGAATTTTTTCAATTGTTCCAATATAGACAGAAGTGCCAACAATTTCCCCGCTATCATTTACTCCGAGTAGCAACCTCCCTCCACCAGCATTGGCGATTGCGGCGCAATAATCCGATCGTTCTCGCGAATCAAAATTATTCTTGGCTTCCTTAAACTCCAAGACCTCATTTTCTCTGTTTCGCAAAATATCATCAATGTCTTCGGAAATATACATAAAATTATATTTTTACTTCAATTATCACAGTTGCATCGTTGCCAAAAATGTCCACCACGCGCATCGCAATTTTGTGTTTTCCATCTTTCTCATAAGTGTGCTCTTTTTTTGTCGCTACGATTTTAGCTTTGCGGCCGTTGCCCCGGAAATCCTGCCATTGGCTTTTAAAAACTATGCCGTCGTAATCCCAATCAATCGCCCAATAATCAATCAGTATGGCAAAATTATCTTTGACTAAATGAATCAGCTCTTCCCGCGACTCGTCGGCTTTCTTGCCCGAGCCAAGCGGAAAATCGTATAGCACATAATTATCAATGCCGACGCTAACAATATTCTCTTTCACTTCCGGTTTTTTGACTTTTAAATACGGCTTTTCAAAAAACTTTATTTTTTCCGCCAGCTTTTCAATTTCTTCCTCGTTTCGCGCCTTTTTCAAATATTCATAAATATCCGGTGGAATCTGACGGCTTATAATTTCTGTTTTAATGTCCCCGCCTGCGCCGAGGCTTCGGCCTGCCTGTCCGGTAGGCAGGCGGGCGGATTTGCCCGCCGCCTTTAAACGAGTTTGCAAAAGCTCGTCATAATTATATTCATAATCCCACGCTAAAATTACCAGCCGTTTATAGCCCGCGCCGTCTAGCGTTTGTGCTTCCACGGCCAAATCCTCAACTTTATGCGCCGCTACCGGCCGGTCAGGATAACCGCAATAAACTAATTCTAACATTGTCATTCCGGCCTCCGAGCCGGAATCTACTTTTCTTACGCCCAAATCCTTGCGATTCGGCATCGGCTCGGCGCCGTAAAGTTTCAAAATAATTTTCTGCATTTCATAAATCCGTCCGCCGCCCAGATAAATCATCTCGCGCTGATAATTGCCGATGTTCTCAATTAAAAATGGTTTTGACTCTTGCTCAACCAACCGCCCGCGCGCGACCTGGATGCCAACTTTGCCCAGCTCACAGCCGATCCAGCGACGATTAAGTTTTTCAGCGACAGATATTGTTGTTCCAGAGCCACTAAAGAAGTCAGCGATCAATCCGTTTTCTAAACAAGAAGCATTTATGATTCTTTCAAGTAGCGCCTCGGGTTTTTGAGTATCATAATTGGTTTTAACCTTTGACATTGGGTTCTCGTAGTAAATATCACTCCATACATCATTTGGAATCATTCCCTCATCAGGATAATAAGTCCTCCACTTCCCAGCATCAAGTCTTTTTCTGCAAACCTTACCATTTTCATCCTTGTCTCTAAAATGCGATTGTATATATTCTTTACTATAGGGTATTTTAACCAATTCAACATTGAAAATATGTTTCTCCGGATTGCGTGAGTAAACAAAAATTGTGTCATGCTTTCTGGCAAATTTATTTTCAGGTCGTCCTTGTGTACTATATGCCCACACAATCTCATTCACAAAATTCTCTTTTCCAAAAATTTCATCTATCATAACCTTGACATAATGCCCTTTATGCCAATCAAGATGAACATAAATTGAACCGTCTGGCGCGAGCAACCGCTTCATTAGTTGCAGGCGCGGATAAAGCATATCTAGATAGCTATCGGTGCCACCGGCCCAAGTGTCTTTATACGCCAGCCGTTCAATCACGCTCGGCTCTTTGGTAATTTCTATATTCTGGATTCCCGCCTCCGCGGGAATGACAGAAGAAAGAAGTTTTATTTTATGCGAATAATCCGCTTTAGAATCAAACGGCGGATCAATATAAATCAAATTTATTTTCCCCTCATATCCTTGCGCCAGTAGTGCCTGCATGGCCAAAAGATTATCGCCCCAAATCAGCCGGTTCATTTTTTGTTTGTCCAACTCGTCCTCGCCGATTAAATTATCGCGAAAGCTTATAGGCAACTGCCCGGCTTTTCCCGGATTAGGGATTACCACTTCGGCGGTTTGAAATTCTATGTCCTTTGGATTAGCCGCGCGCTTGGGCTTAGAATCCCAAAATAATCTGGCCGAATCTTTTTTGCGATGAATATTATTTTCCATAATGATATAAAATTTTATTTAAATAATTCCGCTAATTATATGCCGATGGCTTTTGCTATTTTTTCTACGCCAATTCCTGTTCCTGCTTCTCAATAAATCTTAACAATTCTTCCTTTGAAAAATTTTCATATTTAGGCATATATAAATATTTTTGAGAGTAAATTTTATTACCTAATTATTATATCAAATATTTACTTAAAAAAATGATTAATTTTTGATTTGCTTTTAAAGTGTCTTTGGCCTCATTTTTATTAACTTCTTTTACGCCGTCATGGACTATTTTATTTCTAATGGTAATCCCTGCTTTGCATTTTTCAAACACTTCATCTTCAGGCAAATCATCTGCAATTAATAATCTAACAGTAACTTTTACATTCCCCATTAAACTAATATTTTTAATATAATCCTTAGCGTCGACTAGCAAAATATTTTTTTCTTTACATTTCTTCTTAATAAAATCCGATATGACCAACTCTAAGGCAGTAACACTCTCTAAAATTGAATGCCTAAAATTAACTTGATAAATATATTGCTCAGAATTCATTAGTAATTCCTCCCAAAACGGTAACACAAATTTATTTGATAGAGCATTTTCTATTTTGCTACTTACTCGAAAATTTAATAAAGAATTAGTTGGGGTAATTCCTCCAGCAAAATTTATTTCAAAAACTTCTTTCCCTTTATACAAATAGTTAAATCCAAAAAGATCCTCGGGATTTAAGTCTACCAAATGAACTGCTGTTTTATCATAATATCTATATATTTTTAAAAAATTATTTATGAGTTTTAAGGCAAACACTTTGGCTTCTTGAGAATTATCAAATTTTTGTTTTGTCAAAACTAAAACTTCAGAATATGCGTCTATGCCCCATCGATCCCTAATGGTATCAAAATTTTTTAAATAAGATGCTCTTCTATTCGGAACTGTTTTAACTTTTACAAATCTAATTTTTGTTTTGTGCTCATCATTTAATTTAAAAAAACGAGAGTCTATCTTAAATAAACAGTAAGGTAATGAAGTTTTTATTTGGCCCAATTCGTTAATTGTTTTGTTGTAATTGCTCATCTTTTTTTTGTAATGGGATTGGTGGTATTTTTAAAATATTTTCGGCCATTTCTCCAAAACATTTTTCTGTTTCTGCATCTATTTCTTCTTTAGACGCAATGCCCTTTTCCATTAGTAAATTTTCTAATGCTTTAAATCTAGCATCCCTAGAGATATCAAATGTAGCATTAGGGCCAATTTTTGGAGCTACTAATTTAATAAATTCCTCAAAAGTCATAAATTTATTTATATTATAAATTACTTTTTAATTTTATAATTTATATCCTAACCAGTCAATTATTTATACAGTTTTTAGAAATTCATCAGTGTATTGCGGCTGCGCCTTTATTGGTTTTGATAATTTCCAAATCTGGGCAAATTGCGCTTTTATCAAATCGGAAAAATCACGGCTATGGATGACGAAACCGAAGCTTTCGGCCCGGGAAGAAATAAACGCCACCTTATCGGCATAAAGCCAATAACTCATATTCCAGGTCATCCCCCGGGGAGCTAGGCGCAATTCCCGCAAATGCCCCGGACCGACTCCCAAAAAGGGATAATCCTTGAAATTAACCGCTTTATCGCGGGGCCAGATGCCCTTGATGGCTATTTTTCGCCTGATGCGCCGGCGGTTCAAGTTTTCAAAATAATCTTTGCTTAGAATTTCCACCATTTCGTTTATTGGCCACATAGTCAATGTTTCCATGTTTTCATACCAGAGTAAATCTTTTAATACTTGCTTTATGCCTTCCACGCCGGCATAAAATTTTATTTTTGGTTCCAGCGCTTTTATTTTTGCATTTAAATTTGGCAATAGCTCGCTGATAATTTGATCATCTTTCTTGAGTTTTTCAATTTTTGATCGTATTAAATATTGTAAATTTTTTACGTCATCGGCGCTGAATAATTTTTTATTGGCTTCCTCTTTTTCCACCGCCAATCCGCTGTTAATCAATAGCTTTAAATTATCATAAACGGTCGGGCGAGGCAGATTGAGATTTTCAGCCAGTTGGCGGGCGGAAGCATAACCAATTTCCAAAAGCTTAACATAGATCCTGACGCTATTTTCTGAAAATCCCGCCTCCTTTAATATTTTAGCAATCATATAATATTTATTTAAGTTAAATTATTAATTTGTCGGCTGGCGACAACAGATTTACAATATTTATAATATAATATATTACTTTTTGTCAAATAAAATCTTAATCTTGCGAATAATTAATATGTTAAATTTAATTTTAAAAGGTTCTGCTCCGTATTTAAACAACGAACGAAAGTTTGGTGAAAAAGAAATAGATTACATAATGTTGAATCTGCCTTTTTTGTGTAATTATAATTGCCTCAAATGTTGTAATAGATTTAGAAAACATAAGGGTGGTTTGTTTAAATTAAATAAAATTGAAAAAGCGATTTTGAAATGTAAAAAATTGGACGCCAGAGTTGTGGTAATAGCGGGCGAAGGAGAACCAACGCTATATAAAAATATTAAAAAATTGATTCGATTTATTAATAAAAATAAATTGATACCCTATATTTTTACCAATGGAAGCAATTTGAATAAAGCGATGGCGACATTTCTTGCTAAAAATAATACAACCTTGATTATAAACATTGACTCTTTAGATGAAGATAAATATGATAAGTATGTCCAAAAAAAGGGCGCTTTTAAAAATTTAATAACAAATTTTAGCATAACTAAAAAAATCTACAAAAATAAAATTTACCAGTCTGGAAAAAATAAAATTACCTCCCTGGCCATAAATCTTGTTTTAAACAACGAAAATTATGATCAAATAGCTAAAATAAAACAATTTTGCGAAGATAACGCAGTATTTGTTGTTAATCAGCCAATAAATATTGGTTCCGCTTCTAAGGGTTGGGGGAAATTCAATCAAACTAAAAATTTTAATATTGGCAAAGATGTAAGTTACCCTTTGGGAACATTAAGAAAGGGTAAAGAATGTTCCTATATGCGGAATGGTATAAGCATAGGATCAAGCGGTAAAATATTAACCTGCGCTTATGCTTTAGAAACTGAGAATTTCTATGGTGATATTAACGATGATATAAAATTAGAACACAAAAAAGTAATGAGATCGGTCGATGATTTTTATAAGCAATATGGAAAGTCAAGATGTATTTTAAGACATCCGCAATATCAAAAATTTATAAAGTTTATTAATAAAAATTCAAAATGAAAAAAATAGAGTCAAAAACTGTACATAGTGGAGAAAGAGATAGAAAGCGACAAAATCGGTCTATAACGATTCCCATTGAACAAACAGCGGCTTATTATTTTAAGAATACACGGCAAATAAAGGATTTTTATCAAGGCAAAATCGAGGGCATAAAATATGGCCGATACGGTTGCCCCACTCAACATGCCGTTGAAGAAAAAATTGCTAAGTTAGAAAATACCGATAGAGCGCTTCTTTTTTCGTCTGGAATGAACGCCATTACCACAACAATTTTGTCATTGGTCGGAAAGAACCAGCATATTTTGTATACTGATGATTGTTATCGGAACACAAAAAAATTCTTTAATGAGATACTTCCGAAATTTTCCATAGAAGCTTCTCAAATTCCAATTAATGACATTTCAAATATTAAAAAATATATAAAAACCAATACGGTTTTATTTTTTTCCGAGATTCCAACCAATCCCTTTTTAAGAATTATTGATTTAAAGTTTATAATTAATTTTACAAAAAAGAAAAAAATAATAACGGCGATAGATTCAACCTTCGCAACGCCTATAAATTTAAGGCCGGCTGAATATGGCGCGGATATTATTTTACACAGCGCTACTAAATATCTCGGAGGGCATCATGATTTATTTGCCGGTGTTGTTGCCGGAAAATTAAAATTTATTGATAAAATTCAGCCCTACCGCGATATTCTGGGCGGGATAATAGATCCGCATACTTCTTATCTTTTATTAAGAAGCTTGCAAACCCTGGCAATACGAATGGAAGTTCATAATAAAAATGGCTTAGCAATTGCTGAATATTTAGAACGACATCCAAAAGTTGAAAGAGTGTGGTATCCCGGCTTAAAATCACACCCGAATTTTATTTTAGCTAAAAAACAAATGAACGGCTTCGGCGGCGTAATAACATTTTCATTAAAAACTTCGGAAAAAAATACTAGTAAGTTTATAGATTCATTAAAAATTCCATATATCGCAACTAATTTTGGCGGTCCGCAAAGCTTAATAGAACAGCACGCAATTTTAACTTTTTATAAAGAAAGAGATGAAGCAAATAAGAGAAATATTAAAGGAAATTTATTAAGATATTCAGCAGGATTTGAAAATATTAATGATGTAACCACAGATTTTAAACAAGCATTTAAAAAAATATAGAGTAAACCCCCACGCCTTGACCGCAGGGCGTTATACCCTGCGGCAAGCGACAACCCTGCGCCAAGAGCGCAGGGTATTTAAGGTGTGGGGATAAAAATTCCCTATCCTTGCCTTTTTTTTCAATTCGTGTTAGTATTCACGCATAAGAAATTTATTTTATTAATTAATCCTACCTTTTCTTGGATATGGAGTTGTCAACCATTTCTCGGATTGGGCGTATAAATTTTATGTTAGACAAAAAAACCAAGCAAAGAGTAATAAGCAGATTCAAGGTTCATGACACCGATACCGGCTCGCCGCAAGTGCAGATTGCCATCTTAACCGAAGAAATCAAGCAATTGGCGGATCATTTAAAAAAACACAAGCATGACCATTCATCCCGCCGGGGACTTTTAAAGAAAGTGGATAACCGGCGGAAATTAATCAAATATCTGCAAAAGGAAGACAATAAGGCCTTTGTCGACATATCAAAAAAATTAAATTTAAAAATATCTAAAAAATTAATAGAGGAAGAAAAAATTGAGGAAGAACTGCGCCGCCAAGAAGATTTAGAATTATTGGCGAAAGAAAACAGAAAAATAGAAAAGGAAAATAAAAAATTGAAAAAAGAAAAAGAAAGCGAAAACGAATAATATGATAAAACACAAAGAACAAAGAGTGGGCGTATTGGTTGATGTTTCCAATATGTACCACTCGGCAAAAAATTTATACAAAAGAAAGGTGAATTTCAGGGAAATATTGAAAGATGCCGTGGCGGACAGAAAATTAATCCGCGCCACCGCTTATGTGGTCAAGACCGAAACTGAAGAAGAAACGACTTTTTTTGAAGCCATTAGCCAGCAGGGCTTTGAAGTGAAAATGAAGGATCTGCAGATTTTTGCCGGCGGCGCGAAAAAAGCCGATTGGGATGTGGGCATTTCCGTGGATGCCATCAAGCTGGCGGAAAAATTAGACGTGCTGGTTTTGGTAACCGGCGATGGCGATTATGTGCCTCTGGTAAATTATTTGCAGAATACCAAGGGCTGTTTGATTGAAGTAATGGCTTTTCACCAAACCGCTTCTTCTAAATTAATTGAAGAGGCGGACGATTTTACCGATTTGAGCGGCAATAAAAAATATTTATTAAAATAAATAATTTCAATTCTAATTTTTTATTGTACCAGTTCGTCTTAAAAATCATTTAATAATTAATAAACCAGTTTGGCCGATAAACAGATAGTGCTATGGGTTTTACCCTTCAGTCCTATAGTTTGTCGGCCAGGCAATATAAAAGTTTAAAGTTATAAAGTTAATAGTTATGAAGCATTAAAATCGCTTTATCGCTTTATTAACTTTTTACTGGCAACTAAAAATTATTATGAGAGAAGAGAAAAAATATTCCATTGAGTGGCTTGGCCGGACACTCACTATTAAAATTGGCAAATTAGCCAAACAAGCCAATGCGGCTCTAACCGTCCAATACGGAGATACGGTTGTTTTAGCAACGGTCGTGGAATCAAAAATAGAAAGAGAATCCATAGATTATTTCCCACTCATGGTTGATTTTGAAGAAAAATTTTACGCCGCCGGCATTATTAAGGGCTCCCGCTGGGTAAAGAGAGAAGGCCGGCCGTCAGACGAAGCCGTGTTGGCCGGACGGATGATTGACCGTTCCATTAGGCCGCTATTCAATGAAGAGTCCAGAAAAGATGTGCAGGTAATGCTAACGATTTTATCCGTTGACCAGGAAAACGACCATGACGTCGTATCCTTAGTGGCCGCATCGGCCGCTTTGGCTTTGTCAGGACTGAACTGGGCCGGACCGATAGGCGGAATAAGAGTCGGCCTGGTTAATGATAAATTTATTTTTAATCCGACTTATAAAGAACGGGCGGAAAGCAGTTTGGATTTAATCGTGGTGGCTACGGCCGAAAAGGTTATTATGATTGAAGCCGGAGCCAATGAAGTAAAAGAGGATATAATCTATACCGCCATTAAAGCCGGGCGGAAAGAACAAGCGGTTATTATAGATTTAATAAAGAAAATACAGGCGGAAATAAAAATTAATAAAAAGGAAAAGAAAGAAAAATTAATCAGCCCGGCTGAGGAAGCAGAAGTTAAGGCCAAAGATAAAATTACAAACATGGCCGATGAATGGCTGGCTAAAAATGTAAAAAATATTTTATTTGATAAGATCTATTATAGCAAAGGCGAAAGAAAAGCGGCGGTTAGCGCCATTAAGAACGGCCTGGATAAATATTTATTTACCCAAGGCGCCAGTAAAGATGAACGGGCTCAAGCTATTGCCATTCTCGTGGAAAAGGCGGTGGAAACGGCAGTCACTGATGAAATATTAAAAAATAAAAAAAGAGTTGACGGCCGAAAACTAAATGAAATCAGGGGCTTGTCTGCCGAAATTGGCCTGCTCCCCCGCACCCACGGCTCCAGTCTTTTTTCCCGGGGAGAAACTCAAATTATGTCCATAGTAACCTTGGGCTCTTCCGGAATGGAACAAACATTAGAAGGCATTGAAGGCGTTTCTTCTAAAAGATATATGCATCATTACAATTTCCCGCCATTTTCCGTAGGCGAAGCCAAACCCTTAAGAACAACCGACCGCCGGGAAATCGGCCATGGCGCTTTGGCGGAAAAAGCCATACTGCCTTTAATCCCCAGCAAAGAAAATTTTCCCTATACAATCAGAGTGGTGTCAGAAACCCTGGGCTCAAACGGATCTTCTTCCATGGGCTCTGCCTGCGCTTCATCGCTGGCTCTAATGGATGCCGGAGTGCCGATAAAAAAGGCCATCGCCGGCATCGCTATGGGACTGGCTTCCAGCGAAGATATGAGCCAATGGGAAATATTAACCGACATTCAAGATTTGGAAGACGGCCAGGGCGGTATGGACTTTAAAATTGCCGGTACGGCTGACGGCGTAACCGCTATCCAAATGGATACCAAAACGCTCGGCTTGACAGATGAAATTATTGATATAACGCTTAAAAGAGGTTATGAGGCCAGATTGGAAATTTTAAAGGTTATGAATAAAGCGATTAACGAGTCAAGAAAAGAATTATCGCCTTATGCTCCTAAAATAGAAAGTTTCCATATTAATCCGGAAAAAATAAGGGATATAATCGGCCCCGGAGGAAAAGTTATTAATAAAATTATTGCTGATTATGGAGTAGAAATAGATGTTGAAGACGACGGCTTGGTAATGGTTTGCGGAACTGATAAAGAAAATTTGAAAAAGGCCTCTGATTTAATCAAGCTTATTGCCAGAGAGTTAAAGGTTGGTGAAATATTTCTCAATGCCAAGGTCGTGCGCATTATGGACTTTGGCGCTTTCATTGAGCTCACTCCCAACCAGGACGGCATGGTCCATGTCAGCCAGTTGGCTCCTTACCGAGTGGAAAAAGTATCTGATTTCGTAAAAGAAGGCGATTTGGTTAATGTTAAAATTAAAGAAATTGACGATAAGAGCCGGATTAACCTGACTATGCTGGGACTGCCTGAAAACGAACACCTTTGGCAAGAAGAAAAGGGGAAATCAAATGGCTTTGGCCAGCTAAGATTCAATAATAACCGCAACCGATTTAATAATAACAATCGGCGCAATCATCAAAATAGATATTAAAATAAAATAAACAAAAAACACTTTTATAAAAAAGTGTTTTTTGTTTTGTGCTCTATGCCCAATTCTGTTATAATATATTTATAATTTATTAAATTTTAAATAATATATGGGAAAAATCAAATCTGAAATACGTCAAGCTTATTTATTAAATAAATATGTTATTATTACGCCGAGCCGGGCAAAACGACCTCGGGATATTAAAGAACAAACTATTATTAAAAGATCTAGGGAGTGCCCATTTTGCCCGGGAAAAATCTCGCCCAAAGACATTATTGATGTTATTAAAATCAATAATAAGCCGGAAATCTATAGCTTGAAAAATATTTATCCGGCGGTATCGCTTGATAATAATAAAGCTTACGGCGCGCAGGAGGTAATAATAGAAACCTCGGATCATCTTAAAGAATTGGCCAACTTGCCTGAAGCGCATATTGAACAAGTCTTGCGAATGTATGCCCGGCGCACAAAAAAAATCAGTAAAAATAAAAAAATCAATTATATTTTATGCTTCAAAAACCAGGGGTCCAAGGCCGGCGCGTCTATTGTTCACGCCCATTCCCAGGTTTTTGCCACTGAAATCTTGCCGCCGGAAGTGGCGGAAGAATTAAAACTGGCGAAAGAATATAAAGAAAAAAATAAATCCTGCCCTTATTGCGATATAATTAAAAAAGAAACGAAATCGCCGAGGAAAATTTTTGAAGATAAATTTATTGCCGTTTTTACGCCTTATGCCAGCGAATACCACTATGAAGTTTGGCTGTTCACCAAGCGGCATCTGGATAATATCACCAAATTGAATAATCAAGAATTTAAATCTTTCGCTAAAATTTTTAAAAAAATTCTTCTCAAGCTTCATGCTTTGGATTTATCGTTTAATTATTTTTTACATCAAGCCGTAAACGATAAGGACCAGCATTTTTATTTAAAAATACAGCCCCGGGACAGCGTTTGGGCCGGCGTAGAACTAGGTTCCGGCTTGGTTATTAACTCCGTGCCCCCGGAAGATGCCGCTAAATATTTCCGGAAATAAATACTAAATAACTTTCATTCTTTATTATTAACATGCCTATTCCTCAATTATCGCAAAAAATCAAGTCAAGAAGATGGCAACAAAAAAAAGTATCTCATTTTCCTTTATTAAAAAAATATCGCGGTTTTCACCGTAAAAAAATTAATTATCCGCCATCTAAAAATAAATACGGCTATAAAAAGCCTTCTTTCAATATAGCTAAAAAATTAACTGGCTTATTTTTATTTTTAATACTATTATTATTTTTTGCCGGCATTATTGTGGTGGCCGGAGTTTCCAGATCTTTACCCGATCCAAACCATTTAATGGACCGGCAAATCGCTCAAAGCACTACTATTTATGACCGTGCCGGACAAACCATACTTTATGAAATCCACGGAGATGAAAAAAGAACCTTGGTTAATTTAAACGAAATTCCACCTTATCTTAAACAAGCTACCATCGCCGTTGAAGACAAAGACTTTTACAAGCATGGCGGATTCAGCTTATGGGCTATATTCAGAACGGCTGTGACTAATATTATTTTCAATAAAAAAGCCGGTGCCTCAACTCTCACCCAGCAATTTATAAAAAACTCTATTCTGACAAACGAAAAAACTTATATCAGAAAAATTAAAGAATTGATACTGGCCTACCGGCTGGAAAAAAAATTCACCAAAGACGAAATTTTGCAGCTATATTTCAATGAAATACCGTATGGCTCAACTTCCTACGGAGTGGAAGCCGCCAGCCAGCGTTATTTTGGCAAAAAAGTAAGCGATATAAATTTGGCCGAAAGCGCTATTTTAGCCGCTTTACCGCAAGCTCCCAGCCGCTATTCCCCCTACGGCTCCAACAAAGACCAATTAATCGCCCGGCAACATTTTATTTTAGATTTAATGGTTGCTCAAAAATATATAGATAAAGCAGCCGCTGAAGAAGCTAAAAATTTCGCATTAAAATTTAAAGAGCCGACAGAAAATATTTTAGCCCCGCATTTCGTCATGTATGTTAAAGAAATGCTGTCGGACAAATACGGAGAAAAAATGGTAGAACAAGGAGGGTTGAAAATTTATACTACTTTGGATTTATACAAGCAAAAAATAGCCGAAGAGGTTATTAAAGAAAAAGCTGAAAAAAATAAAGAGCAATATAACGCCAATAACGCGGCTTTGGTTTCCATTGACCCTAAAAACGGCCAAATTTTAGCCATGGTCGGCTCCCGCGATTTTTTTGACGAGAATATTGACGGTCAAGTTAATGTTGCCAACCGGCCGCGCCAGCCGGGCTCTTCCATGAAACCCTTGGTTTATGCTACGGCTTTTATAAAAGGCTATACGCCCGACACTATTCTTTACGATGTGGTCACAAATTTTTCCAATAATCCGGCGGAACCATATGAGCCCCATAATTACGACAGCCAGGAACACGGCCCGGTTACTATGAAAAAAGCTTTGGCCGGCTCGCTTAATATTCCTGCCGTTAAAACCATTTATTTAGCCGGCATCGATAATGTATTGGATTTAGCCCAAAATTTAGGCTATACTACATTATCAGACCGCAACCGCTTCGGCTTGTCCTTAGTTTTGGGGGGAGGAGAGGTAAAATTAATTGAACATACTAATGCTTTTTCCGCCTTTGCCCGCGAAGGCGAAATACATTTATTGGAATCTATTTTGAAAATAGAGGATAAAGACGGCAAAGTGATTGAAGAATATAAAGATAAAGACGGCAAAAAAGTATTTACGGCAAATATTGCCCGCCTAATTAATAACATTTTATCTGACAATGAAGCCCGCTCTTATATTTTTGGAGCTAAAAACTGGTTAACTTTAAATTCACGGCCGGTAGCCGCCAAGACCGGCACCACCAATGATTACCATGATGCTTGGACAATCGGCTACACGCCGTCTATTGTCACCGGCGTTTGGGTGGGAAACAGCGATAATAAGGAAATGAGGCGGGGCGCCGACGGCAGCGTGGTAGCCGCTCCCATCTGGCATGATTATATGCAAAAAGTTTTAGGCGACACCCCGATTGAAAATTTTAAAAGCCCGGAAATTATTAAAACCGGCAAAGGAGTCTTGGATGGCAATATTGAAGGAAAAACTATAATTAAAATTGACAAAGCTTCCGACCTGCTGGCTACTGAACTTACTCCGCCGTCATTTATAGAAGAAAAAACTTTTTACGAAGCCCATTCCATTCTTTATTATATAGATAAAGACAACCCGCGAGGTGACGCGCTCAAGGATCCGGCTCTAGATCCGCAATTTAACCTTTGGGAAAGCCGGGTGCTTGGCTGGGCTGAAAAAGAAGGCTTTGCCAGCTCTACTCCGCCTATTGAATATGATAATGTGCATAAAGAAGAAAATAAACCCAAATTTTTTATTCTAGAGCCGGCTAATAATCAAATTATTCTAGAACCCCTGCTGGCGACCAAAATAGAAGCTACAGCGCCGCGGGGAATTAATCGGGCCGAATATTATATTAATGACAATTTAATTTTTACCAACTACTCCTATCCCTTTAACCTGGAAAAAGAAATTAATTTTTTGAATAACGGCTTCCACGGCTTAACTGTTAAGGTATGCGATGATGTGGATAATTGCTCGTCGGAAAAAGTTGAATTCAATTTAATTTTAGACGAAGAGCAAAAAATAAAAAAGGGGGATATTAATATTAATTTAATAGAACCCGCCAACGGGCTGGCTGTAAATAATATTGATTTCCCGCTAATCCTAAAAACCAATATTAATAATCCGATTCTAACCGCCAAAGTAATTTTTTATTACCAGCAAGATAATGAAGATCCGCAAGCAATCGCCACGGCTTTCCCGGAGCAAAAAAATGAAGTGGCCGCCAGCTGGCCCAATATTCCTCCGTCAAATATTTACGCTGTTTACGCCGAAGCTTTCGGCTGGGACGGCAGTACCATAAAAAGCGATAAAATAACTATTTCCATCACTAATACCAATACCGAAGTACCGAAAAATTAATAATACTATTACGAAAATAATTTTTCACGAATAAAAGTTATTAATAATTAATTCATTTTTTGAATTAGTTTTTTTTATATAAAGTGTAAATTTTTAAAATCTATTTTCTTAAATACTAAAATGGTATACCCATTTTTATAAATAAAATTTTATAATAAATTTTCATTTTTATGATATTCTCCCTTTGGCTGAAAAGTAACTCTCGGTTTTTGTCCTGCCTTAGTTCTGGTGACTTTAATAACTGCATGTTCTCTCAATGTGGCTACTATTTTTTTAAACGAATCTTCATTTTGTAAATCTTCTTTATTACGCCATCTAAGTAATTCAAAATGGCCAATTTTTTGTGCTAAGTCTCTGTCATAATCATCTTTTCTATCAATTAAACTAAAAGCTCTTATAAGAATTTTTTTGAGTATATCTGGTGGTATTTCGTTAATATTTATATTTTCCTCCTTTAATTTTTTAAATACAAACATTGCTTCTGCTGGAAGTTTGTGAAACCTTAAAATTTTTTTTCTCCATGCCCTTGAGGACATATTTTTTGATTGAAATATTTCTACGACTATTTCATAAATATGTTTAGCATATTTTCCATATTTTCTATAATTTTCTACCTTCTTTTGTCTATCCTTTTTAACCCTCTCGTTTTCCTCTAAGGCAACAAGGAAAGACGTATTAATTAGATTTCTTTTTTTATCTTGTGGTAATTCTTCAAATTTTTCTCTATTTTGCTTTTCAGAGAAATCTATTTTTCCCAAAATCTTTTCCTTTTCAATTATCTTTTCGTCCTCATTATAATCACTGGCTTCACCAGATTCAATTTTCTTTTGCATTTTTGAAGCTTCTTTTAAAGCGCGCTCCTCTGAATAAAAATTAGTTTGTTTTATTAATTCTGCCATATTTTTATTTATTGAATGTCTATTCGAAATTTTGGTAAATAACTTAAATTTTATTTCTTTGTCTCTTTTTTTATCCAATCAAAATAATCCTTATTACCTCCAACAATCGGCAGAGCAATAATACAGGGGCAATCATAACTGTGAATTTGTTTAACGGCCTTAATTAATTTATCTGTTAAATTTTCTTTAGTTTTTGCTATTAAAATAACTTCCTTGTCTTCTTGAATTTTCCCTTCCCACCAATAAATTGATTCTATCTTATCAATTATATTCACGCAGGCCGCCAATCTTTCCTTGACTAAAAAGCGGCCGATGGCTTCAGCCTCTTTTTTATTTTTAGCGGTAATATAAATAAAAACGAATTTCATTTTAATTTTATTATAATTAAAATTTCTACTGCTTGATCGGCATTATGATATATAAATAACCTTCCTCTTTTTCCGGCCTGATTATGCAGGGAGTATTATTATCAATCACTTCAATAATAATATTTTCACTGTCTATATTATTCAACCCATCCAGCAAATAACGGTAGTTGACTACTATGCCGTTATCTTCGCCGCTAACTCTGGCATCTATTTCGGCAATATTTTCTCCCACCATGCCGGAGGTTGACGAGATAATGGCTTTGTTTTGGCCGCTGGGAAAATCTAAATTTATATCATTGATGCCGGTTTTAGAAAACAAGGAAGAGGCCTTAACGGCCCGCAGAAGCTCCTGCCTGTCTACTATGGCTTTGGTTTTACCTTGCGGGGGAATTATTTGCTTATAATCGGGATACTGGCCTTCAATTAAGCGGGATATTAATTCGGTTAATCTGAAAGTAAAAAGTATTTGGCTTTCGGATAAATAAATTTTTATTTCACCATTGTCTTCGCCGACAATATCTTGTTCGGCAGACAAAATTCTTATCAGCTCCTGTAATGTTTTTGCCGGTATAATTATACTTTTATTTTCTTCTTTCAAGCCGGCGTTAATTCTTATTTCCTTTTCCGCCAAACGATAGCTATCCGTTGCCGCCATGGTTAATCTATTTTTATTTATATTAAAAAAGATGCCTGATAATTCAATTCTAGATTCATTGGCAGATACCGCGAATATTATTTGCGCCACTGCTTTTTTAAATTCTTTTATATTTAAGCTGATATAACTATTCTTTTCTATTCTTGGTATTAAAGGAAATTCTTCAATTGACTGACCGGCTATCTTGGTATTATATTTTTCCGTCTTAATAATTAAATTATTTTCTTTTTGCTCTATTTCTATTTTTTTATTCGGCAATAGTGAAATATAATCATAAAATATTTTTGAATTTATCGTAAATGATCCTTCTTTTTCTATTTTTCCTCTTATTTTATTTATTATACCCAATTCCAAGTCGGTGGTTATTAATTTTATATCTCCATTCTTGGTTTCAATCATCACGTTTCCCAATATGGGCAGGTTTATGTTTTTTCCCGCTACGTGCCCGACAATAAACATTCCTTGTTTTAAATTTTCTTGCAAACTGGAAAACTTCATATAGTTATTAATTTTATTATTTAATATTTAATAATGTAATAATGTTAATAATAATCCTGTGGATTGCGGGGATAAAGAAATAATTAATGTAATATAATTAAAAATTAAAACTTATTATTACTTTTAAGTTGTTGATTAAATTGTTAATTATTTTTAATAGTATGTTTATAAATAGTCTTTTAAAATAAATATCAACATTATAATAATAGTAATTAACATTAATCAACTATTTTTAAACCATAGATATAAACAAAAAAACAGGACTTACTAACAGTTATTATGTAAAAGCTGTTTTAACGATTCAATATCTTGTTTAATTCTATCATCCTTCTCTATCTCTTTGGAGATTTTATTATAGGCATGCATAGCGGTGGTATGGTCCCGGCCGCCCAGTTCATGGCCGATAGTTGGATAAGAGATGTTGGCCATTTCTCTCATAAGAAACATGATAATTTGCCTTGGTTTTACTAATTCCTTTTTTCGGCTTTTACCCGTTATGTCTTTAATTTGAATGTCAAAAAAATTAGAAACAACATCCATTATAGTTTTAGTGGTAATTGATTTTTTTTGCGGGTTAAAAATTAAATTATTAAGTATATTTTTAGTAGTTTCCAGGGTGGGCTGGGAATTATTAAATTCATGGAAAGCAATTAAGCGGTTTAATACGCCCTCTAGTTCTCTAATATTATTCTGTACGCCGCTGGCAATAAAATTAATTATATCTTTTTCCAAAGAATAATTCTTTTCCTTGCATTTTTTCTCTAAAATAGCCATTCTGGTTTCTAAATCCGGCTGTATCATGTCAACAATCATACCCCATTCAAAGCGCGAAATAAGCCTTTTTTCCAAAGAAGGGATAGATTTAGGCGTGCGATCAGAGGTTATAACTATCTGTTTATTAGTTTGATGCAGTTCATTGAAGGTATGAAAAAATTCTTCCTGAGTGCCTTCTTTGCCGGCCATAAATTGGATATCGTCAATCAAAAGCAAGTCAACATTGCGGTACCTGTCCTTAAAGTCCTTGGCCTTGCCCTCGCGGACAGATTGAATATAGTCATTGGTAAACTTTTCGCAGGTGACATAAAGGATATTATTGGTTTTTTTGGCCAGTTCATGGCCGATGGCCTGCAACAGATGGGTTTTGCCTAAACCGACGCCGCCGTAAACGAAAAGAGGATTATAGGCTTTTCCCGGATTGGCTACCACCGCTTGGCTGGCGGCATGCGCCAGTTCGTTGCTTTTGCCGACAATAAAATTATCAAAAACATATCTGGAATTAAGCCCAAAGCGGTTGGTCAAAATAATATCTTTATCATTGGTGAATTCTTTTTTCGTTTTTTTAAATAATTCGCTGATCGGGTTGGATTTTTTTGTTTCTACTTTATAAAATACTTCCTTTATTTTTTTATTGCCTACATTTTCCAGCGCGTTAACTATTTCTTTATGGTACTTTTTTTCCAGCCAGGCTTTGGTGAAAGTATTAGGAACGCCAATTATTATTTTATTATCCTCTAAAGAAGAAACAAAAGTATTTTTAAACCAAGTAGTAAAATTAGCTTTTGACAAGTTGAGTTCAACTTCGCCTAACACCGCCTGCCATAATTGTTCATTGTTCATAAAGTAAAAAATTAAAAATAAGAAACGTTTATAAATTTATTAAAAATTTTTATAATAGATTTGCCGCTTTAAAAGCATCGTGGCATTCCGTTTTTATAAATAAAATATTGAGGAGGGATGAGGAAATCTTTTGAAGGAATAAGGTTAAATTAGATAATAGTTTCACCCTGCGGTTTCTGCCACAGGGAACCGCTTAGGAAGGTTTGGAAACCTTAGGTTTCCAAGTAAATAAAATTATTTCTTAATTCGCCCTGCGCTCTTGGCGCAGGGGAATAAACTAGAGAAAAAAATTTGGGAAAAATTTAACGACCTACCAGATGGCAAGCAGGAATATGGAAATCGCAGCAGAAGCTTATTAAACGACTAGGCCTAATAATTAAAAAAACAAAGGAACAAAATAAAGATATAAAGAGTATAACAACAAACATAAAAAAAGGATATACCCGCCAATGTTTAAAAACTGTTGATAAGAAGTGGATGAAATAAATACGCTTTTATAATAAAAAAAGTTAGCGGAATAGTCAAGGGGAAGTATTGACTATTAATATTAAAAGTGTTATGTTGTTAAAGTAATTAAAATAAATATCTAATTAATTAACCAAAATATGCCTAAAAGAACGTATCAACCAAATAAAAGGAGAGCTAAGAAGAAACATGGTTTTAGATCAAGAATGGCCACTAAAAACGGTTGCAATGTAATGGAAAAACGCCGCGCCAAAGGAAGAAAAAAATTAATAAATTAATTTTATTTTTATGCTAGCCAAAATTAATAGATTAACCAAGGACAAAGATTTTAATAATGCTTTTAAAAAAGGGCGATCAAGCTATGATGATATGACGGGAATAAAGACAGCCGCAAACGGATTGGCCAATAATCGTTTTGGAATTTTAGTAAGCACTAAAATCAGCAAAAAGGCGGCAATTAGGAATAAAATTAAACGCCGAGTCAGGGAAGCTATTAAAAAATACATAAATAAACTGCGATTAGGGAACGATCTGGTTATTATTTGCCTGCCCGGAATATTAAAAAAAGAATACAAAGAGATAGAACAGTCGCTAAGCTATCATTTTAAAAAATTAAGAATATTAAAATAGCAAAATGAATAATTTTATTTACTTTCCCTGTTATTTGGCAATAAAATTAATAAAAATTTATCAAAAAATATTCTCTTTCGACCATAGCCGGCTAAAAGTATTATATCCTTATGGATTTTGCCGATTCCAGCCTACTTGTTCAGAATATGCCATAGCCTCATTGGGGAAATACGGACTGATAAAAGGAGGCTTAAAATCTATTTGGCGCGTTTTGCGCTGCAATCCTTGGAATAAAGGCGGGTGGGATCCGGTTAAATAAATAGAAAAAAAATATAAAAATTTTGATCTAAAACGATAATATAATTTTAATTTCGGATTTATAAACCTTATGTCTCAAATTTTTAAAGTAATTTTTTATCAGCCAATATTGAATTTATTGGTTTTTATTTATAATATAATTCCCGGGCATGATTTAGGCATTACTATTATTATTTTAACGATTATTATAAAGCTGGTTTTATGGCCGCTTTCCAACCAATCCATAAAATCACAAAAATCTTTGCAGGATTTACAGCCCAAAATAGAAGAAATAAAAAAGAAATACGCCAATAAAAAAGAGGAAATGGGAAAGGCAATGCTGGAATTATATAAAAATAATAAAGTAAATCCCTTCTCTTCTTGTTTGCCGCTAATAATCCAGCTACCTTTTTTATTCGCGGTATTTGGAGTTTTTAGAAACGGCTTAGCCAATGGTTCATTGGCATTAGTCTATCCTTTTATAGCCAGGCCGGAAGTAATTAATAATATTTCCTTAGGTTTTATTGATTTATCAAGGCCGAATATAGCTATGGCGGTATTGGCGGGCATTGCCCAGTTCTGGCAGGTTAAAATGATGTCCATTCAAAAACCGTTGGTTAAATCGCCGGGAGCGAAAGATGAAAATATGGCGGCGATAATGAATAAGCAAATGCAGTATATGCTGCCAATAATGACGGTTGTATTCGGTTTTAGCTTTCCCGGCGGCTTAATGCTTTATTGGCTCGCTTCCACGGTTTTAACCGCTTTGCAGCAATTATATTTGTTCAATAAGAAGAAAAATAATCCTAATACCGGAATTATTGAAGGAGAAATAATAAAATAAAGAATAAAAATATTTTTTTAAAAGACCGCTTATTCAAGCTGGTCTTTTTTTTATTAAAATATGCTAAAATAAACATATAATATAAATAAAAATAAATTTATGATCGGAGTATTTGATTCAGGCTTCGGCGGCTTGACCGTATTAAAAGAATTTATTGATAAAAACTCCCCTCTTTCCCAATATGATTATATTTATTTAGGAGACAATGCCCGCGCGCCCTACGGCGACAAATCACCGGAGGTTATATATAAATATACTCAAGAAGCGGTTGATTTTTTATTTTCCCAAGGATGCCGATTAATTATTATTGCCTGCAATACCGCCTCAGCCAATGCTTTAAGAAAAATACAACAGGAGTTTTTGCCAAACAAATATCCAGCTAAAAGAGTATTGGGAGTGGTGATTCCTGCGGTAGAGGCAGTTATGGAAGAATTAGAAAAAAGCGCTAATCTAAAGAAAGAAAATAATAAAATAGGAGTAATCGGCACGAGGCATACCATTGGCTCAAAAGCCTATGAGAAGGAATTTAAAAAAAGAGATTATAAATTAATTATTTACAGTTTGGCCTGTCCCCTGCTCGTGCCGTTAATTGAAGAGGGCTTGATAAAAAAAGTTGCCGCTAGAATGATTTTAAAAAGCTATTTGCGCAAACTGAAAGAAAAGAAAATTAAAATATTAATTTTGGGATGCACCCATTATTCGGTTTTATTTGAGCCGATAAAAAAAATAATGGGCAAAAATGTAAAAGTAATAAATTCTCCCCAGGCCGTTGCCCGAAAATTAATTGATTATTTGGCCAGGCATCCGGAAATAGCCAAAAAAATCAGCCGGCGGAAAAAAAGAAAATATTACACGACTGATAATGTTGACCAATTTAAACATATTGGCGAAAAATTTTTAAAAGAAAAAATAATAAATATTGGAAAAGCCAGTTTTTAAATAAAACTTCTTTCTTTCCCCACTATAATTTTAATTCTCTGTTTTATAATATTTACCGTAGCGGGCGTTGGCACTTCCGCGAAATTATCAATTACAACCGGCT
>Ga0210006_1000818_pt1 | contig 22990 bp, 20 predicted proteins | sample CryGey02umfilter_2_FD_185452 | JGI IMG/M metagenome (GOLD analysis project Ga0210006, IMG submission 185452) | Groundwater microbial communities from aquifer in Utah, USA - Crystal Geyser 4/10/14 0.2 um filter (SPAdes) (version 3) | ecosystem: Environmental > Aquatic > Deep subsurface >... | reverse complement strand
GGGCTAGAAAAGTTGACAATACATTTTGAGAAAGTGCATGTGAATTAACCGGTGTTTGATAAGTAATCTCAAACCACTCAAAAAACTTTCGTATGTCGGAAAGATAATTCTTTACTGTTACTTTTGCGAGCGGTCTTTCCTGCCTGCCGGCAGGCAGGTTTTGGGAGAGAAGATTTTCTTTAAAAAGTTCGAGCAGTTCCATATAGAAATTAGGTGATAGGTGTTAGGGTATAGGTTTTAGAACTTTTCACAACTGAATACTGTTTACCAAATACCAAATACTCGTTTATTTCCGCAGGAATAAATTTTAGCCTCGAGATTATACAGATTATACGGATTATATAGTTCATATAAATAGCTAATAATATATAATGACATTTGTCAATAACCTAGAGTAATTTATTCAAAGCAAAATGATATATTTTGATAGTCTGTTCTAAAAAAAATCGTCTTGTGAAATTTAGGCACAAAATAGCACGTTACTCTTTTCACATCAGAGGAATTTTAGAAAAAATTAGTTAAATTTTAAGAACATAATGTATCCTTTTATGTCAAATCTTGTATTTTCACAGATGATACACTTATTACCACTTCTTAATATTTGTATACGGTAATAATTTTCATAAACCTTTTTGTTAAGAGTTTTTTCTCCTAGAACTACTTAGAGTTCGCAGTTTGTTAAAAACTATTGACGTTTTTAAAAGGTCTAGCCCTTATGGTTTAGCAGAGGAAGTTACCGTGTGATTAAAAACAATCAATTATTTTTGGATTATATTTGTAAGCGATTTTAAAACTTGCGCAAAAATAAAGGTATAATTCTTGTAGATAAAGCAGGAAATTTTGGCAAAGGAGTTATTTACTATTAGCTAGTTGTAATTTTGTAATCTTTCTTCGAACACTAATGTATATGCCCAAAATAACTGCAAATATGACGCTTATACCAATAACCCAAATAAGAGGAAAGGCAAAAAAGACTATGCTTTTTTTAATCGGACGTGTGTTGTCTGAAAGATTGACTTGCAAGGTTGCGGTGTACATGCCAAATAAAGCTTTTTCTGACCATATTACGCTTGGAATTTTGGCATCTTGATGAAATTTTATAACTTCCTCGCTTTGTTTTCCCTCGCTTCTGTCAATAAGATACCGTTGTGTTTGTGAGAGTATATATTGTGGTAATGTTTCAATCTTTCCAACGGTTTGACCAAAAATATTCTTTATTATAATCGTCGCATTTGGGAGTATAAAATGATCACTCGTATTGTAGATAAGAGCTTTGAAATATACAGGTCCATGTTCTACGAATAATGGTGCCCAAAATTCAGATATGCTTCCGGTTGCCGGCCCCTTTTGTCCTACGGAAAGAAGAACATTTGTTGCTATGCCTGCCGGAATTGTCGTTGAAGTCTGGGAAGCTTGATTCAGGCTTTCCGTTATAAACACAACTGAAAAGTAATAGTCCCCAATAGGAGAATCTTTTTGGAGATCTATTTGCATATTGATTGTTTTTTGTTCAAGCGCATCCAGATGTATTTTTTGAACTTCTTCCCCGTTGACAAAAAAATGAACTTTTTGCCTTATTAGAGGATCCGGACCATAAAAGTCATCATTTATGAGATATTCAATAGTTCCGTTTAGCTCCTGTGATTGCCGAAAAGGATGAAGCTTGATATCAAAATCACGCGCTATTTCAGAGTAGTTTTGCAAAAAGATTTTAGCTTCAACTTTTGAAGGTGGAGTAGTTGCGATTTCAAATATAGGAGGGTTAATTCCTATATCAATCTCATCAGCCGCCATCGCAGCCGGGACAAATTTTGAAAAAAGAAAAAAAGCAAACAAAAGAATAAATACCTTACGCATATAACAAGTGTAGTACAATTATAAAAGAAATGAAAGTCTCAGGATATTGTTCGGATTAGTTTTAGGTGAAACTTTGAAGTTTAGAAAAAATGAGGCTGGTGCGGTAAATAAGTAGCCAATTATAAAGAAAAATATACGAATTTAAAGGCAGCTTTTAGGTCGTGTAAATAATGCTTTATTAGATCGTGTCTGCGTATCAAAGTACATCAGAAAAATTTGAGTATCTTAATCAATATATTTATCAAAAGAGAATAAAAAGTGATAAAAAATTAACCGTTACTGTTTGGGCCGATAAATCAAGAAAAAAAATACCCCGCTCTATTTTTGTATTAGTTCTTTTTCACGCAATTATTTTACACGAAGAGAAGTAAGCTTTTTGCGAAAAAGAATTACCGGCTAAGAAAATTTTTGGATTTAGAAAAAAAGTTTTTATCGCTTAAAATTGTTAAAAAGCAGGCGTGGCGATATACATTATTACATTTTGATATTGTCCTGCAGGTTGGGTTTGTGAGACATTTAACTTATACGTAATTTGAGTCTGTTTCGAGCCTATGTTAGAGCCAAGCATAACAGGTTGGGGAACTTGATTTTTTGAAAGATCTGAAAATTGTTTGTAATAAGTTGAGTCTGAAAATCCAACCGCGCAGTCTGTTGCCAATAAATTGTCACAACGATAGCCAAAGCCATATGTAAGAGGACTTGTCCAAGCGCTAGATGTTACATCATTGCATGTTCCGGAATCGCAAGTCGTGTTCTGAATGTCAACACCGCTAGTCAAAACGCGAAGAGGGTTGTTTTCAGATGCGGTTACTTGGTATCCATAGGCTGATTGGTTGGTAATAGAAAGTGTATTTGTTCTGCTTATCGGCTCGCCCGGATTAACTGTACCAAAATTTATAACCGTTGAGGAGATAGAAAAGCGAAAACCTTCCGGGCGTAGATACTGAAATCCGGCTCGAACTTTATAGTTGGTTCCCGAATAAAGTCCAATTCCCAATTCACCGCTTGTGAAACCAAGTTTGAATGTGGAATTTGTAGGTTTTCCTGATGCTTGGTTAAAATTTCCTCCGCGAAGAATAAAATTTGAACTGCTCATCGTAATAGCTGTCACAACGGCAGTAAAAATCAGAAAGAGAAAAATGATGCTAAGAGTTATAGATATATATCTTTGCATAATGTTGTAAGTTTATAATGTTTAGATATCATTTTTCCGTCTCATCCCGAAGTTTTTGGGTTTTTTCAAGGATATCAGAAAGCTCTTCTACCTCTTCATCGTCATTTTCCACGTGGTCTGAATGTAAAAGCGAGTCAACATCCTCAATTATTTCTCCAGTTTTGTCTTCTACCTCTTTTTCAAGCTTTTCGCGTCTTTTAAATTCCCTGCCAAAGAAAAAAGCTATTGGGGAAAGAAATCCGAGAGACCCAATCTTTATAAGATTTGATAGAACGTCATCTTTTAATGCCGGTTGAATAAATACGGCGGCAAATCCAAGCAAAAATACAAAAACAGTCACCGGTTCAAATAGAAATGCTATTCCAAAAAGAAGAAAATATAGTAAGAAGAAAAGGTTTGATTGTATTCCGCCCGTCAAAAAGACAGTCAGGACAATACCAGCAGTAATGACAAAAACCTCACGAAGGGATCCGATAAATAATTCATCTCCCTGCCTGCCTGCCGGCAGGCCTTTGTTTCTGCGGCGTTGAATAACAACAAAAATAATGGAAAAAATTATAAGAAGGGCAAGGATTTGGGTTATGAAGTCTGAAAGAGGAGTGTTAAGCGTGATAAAAACGAAAATCGTTGCGAGAATCAGAGTGGTGGATTGTTTTAAGGTTTTCATTTAGAAAAGTTCCTTTCACAATAATCATACCATAGAATAATTCAGTTTTGCTCTGTGATAGAGTTTATTTTTTTTGCGTCTTTTCAAAAAGACGCCCAAAACTTCTTGAGAGTATTCTTCCTTGTTCTTTCTGCCGAGAAAGAACCAAAGACTCTTGTCGTGTCGCGCTCACGCATTACGCCTTTCCCTCACTCACTGAAAGAGCCGGACAAGCCTTTCCTCTTTCCTGGCGCTCGCTCGGTCAAGGCTCCAAGCGTTGTGCGTGAAACGACAAATACGTTAGATTGCAAGGGGAGAGCAGATTAAGAAAACGGCGATTAAAAGAAATTGAGAATTGGAGCAATGATAATTGATTGAAAATTTAAAATTTAAAATTGAAAATTCCTCGAAGAGGTGTGTGGTGGTCCGGAAGGAAAGTTTACGCTGGTTGCGTAAAAACATTCCCTCCGGAACCGATTTCTCCGATTTAATCGGGGTTTCCCCGCGTCGGCGGCGAGAGTAGACCGTGCTGTCGGTCTGGTTCGCGTTTGACGCGTGACTGTTTCGTAGGTCATTCTACAGATCAATGTGGCTTCATGGATTTCGATCCGGGTCCGGATCCTGTCTCGATGATGAATCCAAGAAGAGGGTCCCCAGAGTCTTCCACGATCATCTGCTCCACGAGATTGTGGACCATCGTTTTTGACCGCCTCATAGCAGTCTCCGATCCCTGAACGTATGTTTCGTGGATGAGCCTGATAACTCGTTCGTGACGCCGTGTTTCCTCGCTTACAGCGAGCCGGCGCCTTCCCCAGGCGGCTGTCTGGTGCCAAAACGTTGAGAGCCGTCTCTGCTCGTTGGAAATGTCCACCTTGAGGCGGGTTTCGATCTCGGCCAGGTTGTGTTCGTGCGCCGCGTTTTCGCTCTCGATGAACGGTTTCGCGGCGTTTTGCGCCTGAACGAAATGGTTGTGTCTTGATTGAGCTACATGGAGAAGTTCCAGGAGCTCGTTTTCGGTTGGCAAGTTTTTACCTTTCTGCGCGTTGCGCAAGCTAGTCCGCCGATTTGGCGGAGGTCGTGAACTTATGGTCGTCTTGTCTTGTTTGGCCATTTGTCTTGAACCAGGTGCCAGACGAAGCTCTTGTCCAGAGCGTCAACGGCTAGGGTTATGACATAAGCCAAGAGGAGTGCGAACGCAAACCATGCGAGACCTCGTTCATAACCGTCTATCAGACCGAACTTAATCGCTTTCAGTCCTCCGTCAAAGAGCAGAGTGCTGGCCACGAAAAAAAACGGAACGTGAACAATCCTGTTCATGTTGACGAGATTATTGCCCCAAGTGGGGTTATCAGCCACGAAAACGAACATGAATGTGAGTACTTCTCCGAGCGCGAGCGCAACGAAAGAGAAACTCGTGTCTGTCCATAAAGAGGAAGGAACTTCCGCTTTCTGGAGCCAAAGTGCGAGGACGCCTGCGAGCAGAGCAATAAAAATATCACCCACCCAGCAAGATGTCCACCGCGTGATCGCCAATCCATAGGGAGGGCGATATGCCTCTGTGTGGTACCGGATGTTTTCGGCTATCCACACAAGGAATGGTGACCAAGTCAAGAGGATAAGGGTAACCGCCAAGGGCGGAAGACCCCAGAACCACCTGAATAGATCATGTTCGACAGGGCTCAAAATTGCACCTCCCAATAAGCGCCAACTGTAACTCCTGTTTTGATTCCTATTGAATCGAAGTTGACTCCGATTGAATCGGAGTTGACCTACGAATTGTCAAAGTGCGAACGGTTGCTAGGTTTGTCAGGTGTTTGACGTGAATCAAACATCTGTCTTTCAACCGCGTGTTGATTGCTTTATGACAAAATATGCCCATGCAAAACGGGCCTTCTCCTGTCAAAAGCGAATACGGAATTATACCACTTTTGGGCAAGAAAGCAAAAACTATGGGGCTACTAATTTTTAATTTACAATTTTTAATTTTTATTGAATTTTCAAGTTAAAATTATTTAAACATTATTAATATTTGATTTCAGATTTAAAATTTAAAATTTGTAATTCTTAAGGCTTTAGGTTTGTAGTTGATTTTGCTATACTACATTTAATGAAGAAAGATAAAAATTACTACAATCACAGTTTAATCGAGCCTAAGTGGCAAAAGTCTTGGGAAGAAAAAAAACTTTTCTCTCCTGACTTGAAAAATGCCAAAAATCCATACTACAACCTCATGATGTTCCCATATCCTTCAGCCGAAGGGCTTCATGTCGGCAATATGTATACTTTCACGGGGGCAGACGTTTACGCTCGTTTTAACCGTATGCAGGGAAAAGATGTTTTTGAACCGATTGGCCTTGACGGATTTGGGATTCACTCCGAAAATTATGCACTCAAGGTTGGCCGCCATCCGCGCGAGCAGGCGGAAATATCAGAGAAAAATTTCTACAGACAGCTGCGCGCTATCGGTAATTCTTTTGACTGGACAAGAACGCTTGAGACTTATGATCCTAATTATTACAAATGGACACAATGGTTATTTGTCCAGCTTTTCAAAGCAGGTCTTGCGTACAGAAAAAAAGCAGAAGTTAACTGGTGTCCTTCATGTAAAACAGTTTTATCAGATGAACAAGTTATCGTAGATAAGTGCGAGAGGTGCAGTTCGACCGTCGAAAAAAGGGAACTGGAGCAATGGTTTTTCAGAATCACAGCCTATGCCGAAAGACTTTTGAACAATTTAGAAAAGCTTGATTGGACCGAAAAAATAAAAATAGCCCAGAAAAACTGGATTGGCAGATCACAGGGTTGTTTGATAAACTTTCAGGTTGTTGATTTAGACTGTCAAATCAAGGTTTTTACAACACGTCCCGATACGCTTTTTGGATCAACTTTTCTTGTTTTGTCCCCAGAACACCCAATTTGTCAGAAAATTGACCAAAAAGACGTCAAAGACTATGTCCGAAAAGCTCACAATATATCAGACAATGACAGAATTACAGAAGGAAAGGAAAAAACAGGGGTCTTTAGCGGGCTTTATGCAATAAATCCCGTAAATAGTGAAAAGATTCCAATTTGGATTGCGGATTATGTACTTATGGGTTATGGAACCGGTGCGATTATGGCTGTCCCAGCTCACGACCAAAGAGATTATGAGTTTGCCAAAAAGTATAATTTGCCGATAAGGCAGGTAATCGCGCCAGTATCAAGTAGTAAGTATCAAGTATTAAGCAAAAAAGAGGAAATACTTAATGCTAAATACGTAATACATAATACTGATATTGTTGAGGCCTATGCCGGAGATGGGAAAATATTAAATTCAGGTGAGTGGAGTGGATGGGAAGTTCCAAAAGATATGGATATGGTTATCGATTGGATTGAGAAGAAAGGTTTTGGAAAACGTGAAGTAACTTTCCATCTTCGTGACTGGCTGATTTCAAGACAGAGATATTGGGGTCCGCCGATCCCGATGATTTACTGCAAGGCATGTCATGATGCTGGCCGTTCGTGGTTTACTGAAAATAAAGCTGCGCTCGGTGAAAGAGAAGTATCAAGTAGTAAGTATCAAGTATTAAGCAAAAAAGAGGAAATACTTAACACTAAATACATAATACATAATACTGAAATGAATGGATGGTATCCTGTTTTAGATGAAAATCTTCCGGTGCTTCTTCCTGATGTAGAAGATTGGAAACCCCGTTCAGCAAGTTCGGCAAGGTCGGGCCTTGCCAATAAGACTGAAGGGCCTTTGTCCTCACATCCGGAGTTTTATGAAACAAAATGCCCTAAATGCGGCGTAACAGCCAGAAGAGAGACAGATGTTTCCGATACCTTTCTTGACAGTGCTTGGTACTTTCTTCGTTATACGTCGGTTGATACAGAAAGTGTAGCTTTTGATAGGGAAACCGTAAAAAAATGGCTTCCGGTAAATATGTATATTGGCGGAGCAGAGCATGCGGTGCTTCACCTTTTGTATAGCCGTTTTATCACGATGGTATTAAATGATTTGAAATTTGTTGATTTTGATGAACCTTTTACAAAACTCTTTGCGCATGGGCTTATCATAAAAGATGGTGCAAAGATGAGTAAATCACGCGGAAACGTGGTTATTCCTGACGGATATATTAAAAAATACGGCGCGGATACTCTTCGAATGTATCTTATGTTTATAGGACCTTTCAATCAGGGAGGGGATTTCTCAGATTCTGGAATTGAAGGAATGAATCGTTTCCTCAAGAAAGTCTGGCGACTTCTTTCGGAAGCTCAAATGTCAAATGACAAATTTCAAATTTCCAATCAAATTCCAAATGATGAATTTGCAAAATTAGATACAAAAATGCATAGAACTATAAAGGATATAACTGAAGATATTCAAAACTTTAAATACAATACCTCAATCGCGAGACTAATGGAATACTATAATGTTCTTTTTGATTTTTATACTAAATACAAAATACCTGCCTCGCCGGCAGGCAGGCTAGATACCAAATACTGCAAAACATTAGTTTTGTTACTTGCGCCGTTTGCGCCGCATATGACTGAAGAATTGTGGCAAAGATTAAAGATTAAAGATTTAGGATTAAAGAATGAAGAGAAGAATCATCAATCAGCAATCACCAATCATAAATCAATACATGTAGAGGCGTGGCCAACGTTTGATGAAAAATATTTAGTAGAAGATACGGTTACAATTGTTATTCAGGTAAATGGAAAAAAGCGTTCAGAGTTTATAGTTAATAGTTCACAGTTAAAAGATGAAGAAAAACTTAAAAGTCAGGCACAAGAAATAATAAAAAAATATATTGAAGGAAAAACAATTAAAAAAACTATTTATGTTCAAGGTAAAATATTGAATTTTGTGGTGTAGATCTTTGTACTTTCGTTCCGGCGAAAGTACCAAAGACTCTCGTCGGGTCTTGTTCATACCATTCAAAAGCTCACTCATTCAGGGAAGTACCGGACTCTCCACCAGTCGGCGGATCGCCTTTCAACTTCTTGTTCCTTCGTTCGTTCACTTCTTCATGGGATTCACTTCGAATCGACGACTATGATGGCGCGTGAAACGGCGAATTTTGGAAAATGATCCTTGAAAATTTAAAATTTAAAACTTAAAATTGTTGTGTCGTATGGATGAAGGTACCGGCGAATTGTTTTCAAAGCTTCAAGTTTTTGCAAAAAATAATTTAATCATCTTGGTTCTGGGGGTTTTGGGACTTTCTCTACTAATTGTCGGTTTAATACAATTACTGGGTCAAAAGCCTCCCGAAGTAAATTTCAGTGCCGCACAAGATTTGAAAACAACACAATCAACAGCTTCTACGAGTCCAAAAATAGCAGTAGACATAGAAGGAGCCGTTCAAAAACCCGGAGTTTTCCGTCTTCCGCCTGATGCGCGCGTCCAGGACGCGCTGATTGCGGCAGGGGGAATAAGCGCGCAAGCAGATCGGAATTTTATTGAGAAAAGTCTTAATCTTGCTCAAAAGCTAACAGATGGGGCAAAGATTTATATTCCGCGTCAAGGAGAAGTTGCAACGAGTACTAAGTTAACCACAGGTTTAAGCGTAGACACAAGTCAGTCTGTTCGCGGACAAATAAATATTAATTCAGCAACGCTTGTCCAGCTTGATACGCTTCCGGGAGTAGGGCAAGTGATTGGTCAAAAAATAATTGATAACAGGCCGTATTCTGATATTTCCCAGCTTGTGTCAAAAAAAATAGTATCGCAAAAAACTTTTGACAAACTTAAAGATAGCATTGGGATATAGTGTATGCGCCTCGTAATTGTTTTTATTCTAATAACAGTCGTTTTGTTTTCCGCAAGAATTATTTTTTTTTATACAACATCACCAAATTTTCAAAAAGGGGAGGATGTTAATTTCACTTATACTTTTTTTTCCGACCCGACAAGAATTCCCAGCGGATACCTTTTAAAAGTAAAAAACATAAGAATATTTTTACCTAAAACTCAAGAGTTTTCTTACGGAGAGACTGTTGCCATAAAAGGGAAAATTACAGAACAAGAGAGAGTTAGCAAAAGAGACAACCTTTTGCTAAAAGAACTGGTAATCAATAATCCTGAAGTAGAAAAAATCAAAAACAATAATTTTTTGTTATCACTAACGTCGGTTATCCGCCAAAAAGTCACCAGTATTTATGGGAAATATTTAGGACAGAATGAGTCGGGTCTTTTGATGGGAATTGTTTTTGGGATACGGCAGGGGATGGATAGCGACCTTTTGGCGGCTTTTAGAACAACAGGAGTCTTGCATGTTATTGCCGCATCAGGAAGCAACGTGAGTCTGGTGTCGGGGTTTTTGCTAGCAACGTTTTTAGCCTTCATGAAAAGAAGAGTAGCTATACTTTTCACGCTGGCTGGAATAATTTTTTATGCTTTTTTGTCAGGCCTTGACACATCTATTGTTAGGGCAAGTCTTATGGCGGCGTTTTCGTACGGTGCTTTGCTTTTCGGCCGCCAAAACTATTCAGTTCTGGCTCTTTATACGACAGGATTTATTATGCTATTTGTTGATCCGGAAATTATAGGTGACATTGGGTTTCAATTATCTTTTTTGTCAACTTTTGGCATTCTAATACTCAAACCGCTAATCGATAATGTTTTATTTAGAAATAGAAATTTTTTTCTGCGTGACGACTTTTCTACAACTATATCGGCGCAAGTCATGACGGTACCAATTATGTTTTCCGCTTTTTCCGCGTATTCTTTGATTTCCATCCCTGTAAATTTATTTGTTTTGTGGACCATTCCGCTTCTTATGATTTTGGGAGGTATTGCTGCTGTTGCAAGTTTGTTGTTTTCTGTTTTTGCTGCGCCCTTTTTGTATCTTTGTCTTCCCCTTTTACTTTACTTTGAAAATATAAGTCTTGCTTTTGCTCGTTATTCATTTCCTGTGCAAATTGACAAAACACCGCAAGTTTTAATTTTGGGGTACTACATTTTTTTAGCAAGTATTATTTTATTTTTAAACAAACACAGGAAGAATTTTAAATTTTAAATTATAAAAGAGAAAAACGTTTAAAAAACAAAAAAAACCATGAGAAATAAACTTTTTATTTTAGCACTGTCCCTTATGTTTCTATTCGGTCTTTTTGTCTTCCAAAGTTTTCAATATGCAGACGGCCGTCTTCATGTTGTTTTTTGCAACGTAGGGCAGGGTGATGGAATTTTCATAAGAACGCCTAAAGGGAGCGATATTGTTATTGACGGAGGACCCGACGCAACAATTTTGAAGTGTTTGGAAAATCACATGCCGTTTTGGGATCGAGATATAGAGCTTGTTTTTGCAACGCATCCGGACAGCGATCACATAACCGGTTTGGAATCAGTTCTGAAGTCATATACGGTGAAATCATTTAATACGTCTCAAAAATCAAAAGGTACGGCAGTATTTCGCCGAATAAACGCTCTTATAGAGAGTAATCATGTTCCTTTTCGATTCCTCGTAAAAGACGACACATATAAAATTTCAGACGGGGTAGAAATAAAAACATATTGGCCTACACACGAATACGTTAACTCGGATATTAATGGAAAATTGGACGCTAACAGTTTTTCTTTGGTTCAGGTAGTTTCGTTTGGTTCATTCAAAACTTTATTGACCGGAGATATTGAATTTGAAATTCTGGATAAACTTTTTACTTCCGGTTATGCTTTTGATATATTCAAGCTTCCTCATCATGGATCAAAGACAGGAGTGGACGCAAAGACGTTTGAAATAATAAAACCTAGTTTGAGTATTGTTTCATCAGGGAAAAACAACCGTTATCACCACCCCTCGCCACAAGTTTTGGAACTGTTAAAACAATTCGGTTTAGGCTATAAAAATACAGCAGAAGTGGGGGAGATAGAAATTGTGAGCGATGGAAAGAGTTATTATTACAAATGAATTTGGGACTTGCTTTTATTATTTAGACTTGATAGCCTTAAATTAGGGTATAGTTAGATAGGGTTTAGCGTTTAGTTTAAAAATATATGAAACGGATTCTTCTTGTTGATGATGAAAAGGATACAGCCGCTGTTTTTCAAACAGCGCTTACCGGTGCAGGGTATGAAGTGTTTGTCGCGCCGGACGGCAAGACAGCAACAGATTTAATCGCAAAAGAACATTTTGACGGAATACTTCTTGACCAAATGCTTCCTGACGCTCACGGAAATGAAATCCTGAAAGGTATAAAAGCTAATGAAGCGACAAAAAATATACCTGTTGCGATGCTTACTAATTTCGGAGACGACGAAATGATAAAAGAAGCATTGAATACGGGGGCGCAGGATTATATTCTTAAATATCAAGTTTCAACCGATGACCTTATTGTAAAAGTTAAGACGTTGGTAGGTCAATAGGCGAAATAGGTTATAGGGGTTAGGTGATAGATAAAACATATTATGCAGCCGCAAACAACAGATTTTAAACAGCTTTTTACGGAGATAATCCATAAACAAATTGTAATTTTGGGTCCTGATATTACAATTGCAAAAGTCAAAAACGTTCATGGGATTGAAGTGGACAATACGGGTCAGGTAACAGCTCTAACAGGCGATCCGCAAATACTCCTTCAGGCGCTTATCAGCCAATTTGTTGAATTATCAGGCCTTATTGTCAAAAAAACAATGGAGTCAATACTATCAGCATATCCTGATGGGCAAAGTCTTTCACAACAGATATCAAATATGCAAATGCCTCAAGCACTGGCAGGAGTAGTACCACCGGTTTCTGTTGCCCCGCAAGCTCCGATTCAACCACCTGTTGAAGTCGCTCAAGCGTCTGCACAGGTATCAGCGCAAGTTCCGCAAACGCCAATACAGGGTGGCACGCAAGACGAATTGCAGAAAATGGTACAGGAAGTTAATGCAAGCATCGCGCAAGTTCAGGGAAGCGGAGAGAATAAGATCTAAGATTTACGACCTGCCTACCGGCAGGCAGGTTTATGATTGATGATTGAAGTTTTGAAAAAAATGGTTAATACTAATAGTTAGTTAGAATTTTAAATCAAATATAAATTTTAAAATTAAAAACTCTAAAATTAATTTAAAACTTAAAACTTAAAATTGAAAATTTAAAATTTTGAACCTATGTTTGATAGCACACGATTTTTAACAATAATTGTAGAAGGAATTTCTTTTGTAGCAGCATTTGCGGCGCTTGCTGCCGCAGTCATTATGTATCAAGTAACGAAAAAATTCGGTAGCGGAATTTTAGCGTCGGGCTTTAAAAGCATAGCGTTTGGTGTTCTTTTTTTAGCCTTGGGAATAATAATTGACGCGCTAAATTCATCGCTTCAAATTCAATACAACAATATATATTCAGTTGCGGTTTTAGTTATAAAAGGAGCGTGTTTTGTAATAGGAACATATATTATTGTTATAGGAACAAAAAATACCGCAGATCGCCTCGAGAATCTTACGAAATAATGATAACTAGGTTATATAGGTTATAGGTGATAGCAACGATTATGCAAACGATTGCCCTTATATTTTCAATTTTGGTATCCGGCTTTTTTGGAATACTTTCTATTTTTTATGCTTCGCGTGACGAAAAAACAAAGAAAGAAAGAGAATCGCAAAAAAAAGAGCTTTCACGAAGGCTTTATGAATCTACAATCTTAAAAGATATTGCCCAAATTAGTGCATACTCTTTAAACATTGAACTTGTGGCCGGAGCCATTGTTGCATCAATACAAAACCTTTTCAAGCTCACCACCGCGTCATATGCAATAGCGACAGAAATCCAAATTACTATAAACACAAGAGCATCGCAGGGTATAGGTCCTCAATACCTTGAAAATATTTCAAAAATTATTCGAGATTCTTTATGCGGAATAGATGAGACAAAAAAAACAATCCCAATAAAAGTTTTTCCAGCGCAATATAATATAGAAAATACCATATCGTTACCTTTTGATGCAGTACCTCTGTCTTATTTTAATATTCCTCTTATTGTCAACAATAGGCTAAGAGGTCTTATCACTATTTCCTCACACATCCCAAATATTTATCAGGAAGAAGATATGAGCATGATGTATAAAATTGTAAATACCGCAGCCCGCTCAATCGGTCGGCTTGAAGAAGTAATTGAAACGGAAAAAGGAAAGACCGATTCTCTCATCGCAAGCCTTTCTTCAGGCGCAATGCTTTTTATGCTTGAAAAAAACGGACTCTCAATTTCTACAATAAATGAAGCGGCGAGAATTTTTCTTAACCTTCCTGCAGGTTATTTGGAAACTTATATGGTACTTGACAGGTTTGGAAAAACTGAAAGCATACTTTTACACTTGCAAAAGGTTTTAACAGAAAAAAAGACTATTGTTTTAAACGATATTATTCTATCTGAAAAGCATTTTAAGCTTTACATAAGTCCTGTTTTTTATTACGACACAAAGAACGTAATAGGTGTTTCAATTACAATGCAGGATATTACTATGGAAAAAGATCTTGAGGCTCTTCGTGAGAATTTCACAAATATGGTAGTGCACCAGCTTCGCACTCCGCTTACAGCTATAAAAGGTGCGTCAAATCTGCTTTTGAATAAAAATCTAAACGATAAAGACTATGAAAAAATGCTTGATGTTATAAAAAATTCTTCGGAGGAAGGATTAAACGATATAGGAAGTCTTCTTGATGCGGCAAAAATAGACGCGGGTAAATTCGTACTCTACAAAGAGATGTTTGATATAAATAGTCTTGTTCATCAACGCGCACAAGAATTTTTGGTTCTTGCCGGTCAAAAAGGGATAACACTAAATACAAATACGCAAGTTGGAATTCCGGAATTTTCTTTTGATCCGCTTCGAATAGGTCAGGTTCTAAGCAACCTTTTTTCAAACAGCCTAAAAGCAACCCCTGTTGGCGGAACGATTACCATAAAAACCATTCTAAATGGTGGGAATTTAGAGGTTTTGGTATCAGACACGGGGAATGGTATTCCTAAGGATAAGATAGGGCTTCTTTTCTCAAAATTTGGGCAAATTGGCAATACTGCAAACAAGGACAGTACAGGGCTCGGACTTTTTATTTCAAAAGGAATTGTTGTTGAGCACGGAGGGAAGATTTGGATAGAGTCTCCTGTTCTGTCTTCTCAAGGCGAAGGAGAAGGAAAGGGGACGACCGTACATTTCACTTTGCCGATTGTAAAAGAAAAGAAAGAAGAGGAAAGAGAAGCCTTAGAAATTCCCCAGACGTTCGTGAATTGATCTTAGTTTACTTTCAAATAATTTCTTCTGTACTTTTATTTCGCCGATTTAAACTACGGTACATTTATACAGGTATACTGGTATACCTGTAGCAGACGAAAAGTTCCGTTTAGAGAATAACTAAAAGATTATTGCGTAGAGGTTGTTTCAGAGCCAGATGCAGGGCTTGTTTTTTTCTTCTTTCTCTCCCTCATGATGAAGAGCAGTACTAGAATTATTACAATAAGCGTTATAACTGTTGCGATTTTCCATGGAAATACTATAAAGCTTACTACGGCAACTAATGGAAGGTTATTATCTCTGCCGTAGGTTGCCGAAAGCCGCGCGGTGTAACGTCCAAGCATAAATTTTGTTCCAAAAGAGTTCTCGTTCAAAAAGCTTTTCTCTGGAAAAATATTATGTTCTTCAAGCGGAAGAATAGTTCTTTGGCCAAAAATATTTGTTACGGTAATTTCTCCTTTCGGTTTTATATGCAGGTCACCGTTGTTGAAAATTTCAGTTTGTACTTTTACGGGTCCGTATTCTGAAAATCCTTTTGCGCTCATAACTGCATTTGCGGCTTCTGTAATTGGTCCTTTGACACCAAGATAAAAAAGAGTACCGATTTGAGTTTGGACTCCTGTTCCTGTTCCTTCAACAGGAATTGTTTGTGTTGGTTCGTAAATAACCGCAGCGTAATGTCCTCCCGGAGCAGCATCCAACGGAACTTGTAAAAAGTAATTTAGCTCCTGTTTTTGGTGGGGTAGAATTGTAAAAGTTGAAGGGGTAACTCCCAGCCAAGCTGCAGCCGAACGCTTTACAGAAAGATCGTTCGGAGCAAGAATTTGTGGTGTTCCATGATTGTCTGACACAACATAATCTCTTACCATTGCTGTGAAAGTGAGAAGTTCATTGCCATCATTTATTACTTTCATGACTCCTTCTTTTTTGTCTCCCGGAGCTAGAGAATATTCAACAGCCGGAGGAACGATAGTCATTGTTCTTATTGCCTGGGGTGGTTCTTGAGCAAAGGCGTGAAGAAAAAGACTTGCCGCACCAAGCGCGCCCGCAATGGTTGATGCAGTTATGATTTTGGGCAGTTTGTTTTTCATAAATATTATTTAACTAAAACGACGGTGTTGCGACATAGGTAACAACAGCTTGATAAGTACCGGCGGGAACACGTGCATCAACGCCTGCGGCATAAGCAACGCTCACAAGACCGCTTCCAGTGGTAATAGTATTTCCTACAGGACCTGTAGTTCTATATGCTATTGTTACAGGTGACGTTTTTGTAGGCCATCCGTATTTGCAGATTGGATTGGTTGATCCGGTAATGTAGGTATTACAATTACCGCCACCTCCGATTGAGTTCCAAAACGTTGAAGCGGGATTTGTATCAAGACCGCAAGCATGGAGACCAAACCAGTTTTGCCCGTTTGGAAATACTGCCGGAGTAGTACTGCTTCCAATATCAAAACCGGTTGCTAAATTACGCAATGGTCCGCTTGACGTTGCAACAAGGCTGTACCCGTTTATAGCATTAGTAGAAACTGTCAATAGCTGTGCTGCAATATTTCCGACCTTTGTATCAGTACTCGTTGGAACATTAGCAAGCGTTCCTAGGTTTACGACTGTTGCGGTTGATGCAAGTCCTGCATTTGTTGTTTCAGTCTGTAGACATCCTGTTGTATTGCCGTTGTTGATAGCTGTAGCATTTGCGATACCGGCTATTGTAAAAGTTAGAGTTGGGTCAACGTTTGCAAATACCTGAACAGATTCAATGGTTCCCATCGCGACTTTAACAGTATCAAGTGCAACGCTGCTATTATCTTGCGTATCAATGGTTACTTTCCAGACGTCTGCAGTTCCTGCAGTTGCGGTTTTTGTAGGATTTATAAGGGTTGGAACTTGGGTTGTGCATTCGCCGTCTGTTTGAGCAGAGCACCCGACTAGAATAGTGACAACCGTTCCGGCGCCGACAGGAGCGGATAAAGTACATGTAATTGAAGGAGAACTGACTGCAAACGTGCATGTTGCATTATTTGCGACAATATTTCCTGTTGTAAGACCGTTAAAAGCAAAGGTGGTTGCGGAAGGAGATGCGGTATTATCAGCCGCACCTGGGTAAGTAAGAATAATCTTTCCGGCATTTGGAATAGGATTTGTTGCGATAAACCTAAATTTATGCATTGCGCTTATGGCGGTAGTTATTGCATCTCCTTTGTGATGGGTATTTGCTGCAGTTCCCCCAAAATACACAACTCTTTGATTAGCAGCAGGAGTATTTGCCGCTGATAAAGATGCAACCGTTACGGTATTTAAAGTTTCTCCCGTGTCAGGTCTTAAAATAGCAGAGTCAGAAGCCAGATAAATGGATCCGTTATCTGTAATTGTTACCTGTCCTGCGCTTGCCGCTTGGTCTGCCCCTAATGGAGCAGAAGCAGAAGGGCGTGAAGTAGTAAGGGTACCTGAAGCGCTTGCAAGAGTTGCCGCGTCTGCGCTCTTCACAGAAAAAAAGAAAAGCATAAATACTCCAACCAATAGAAAAAACAGAGTATAAATACGTGATAATATTTTCATTCCTTTACTATTTAATACACTTTTTAGAATAGTTGTCAAGTAAGTAAGTTATTACTTTTTTGTAACATTTTTTTTGTCTGTATCTACCAGTTTTAATAACCAGTCATGGTGTAGTCCTTTTTGTCTGTGTAATTTATCAAAAATGCTGCGAAATAACTTAGGACGCAAGATAAGTATAATAATGATGATAATTATAATAATTAACAATAAAAGAAGAATCAAAAAACCGATGATTGTAGATGTGAGCAAAGCAGTTCCGCTAGTTGTAATTTTTTCAATTTTTTTCCCTACCTGTTGTGGGAGTGAAAGAACAGTTAAGTCTATGCCTTTTTTTGGCGGAAGAGACTCTTTGTTATCTAATTTTCCGTATGCAAGAAAAGAGTATGTTCCTGCTTGAACATTTTTTATTGTTATAGAATAGTAACCGGTACTGTCTGTTTGTGCCGTATAAGCGTTTCCGTCTTTTGATTTTATGATAACCGTGCTGTTCGGCCTGCTGTAACCGTAAATTACTGCTTGGTCTCCCGCGCTTATTTCTTTTTTCAAAAGTCCAACAGTTGGAGGAAGGAAAATATTGTCAATAGTTGTATCGGTTGTTACAGGATTAATATCAAGACAGGCCTCAGCTTCTCCAAGACGTTTAAAATCTGTTACCGAAAGACAGAAGTTTGAAAAATTCTCTCTCACCAAAATCTGGGAGATAAAAAAATTTCCAAGTGCATCGGCAACAACTGATCTTATAAATTGCCCGTTTGATGTCATAACAATCGAGGCATAAGGCGAGGTATATCCGGAAATAGAAAGGTAAACGCCTCCAACGCTTGCGTTAACTGTTGTTGAAACATTCCCGGGATATACGATGGTTTGGGCATTTGCGCGCAGCGCAAAAGTCAAAAAGCAAAATGCATAAATCAAAAGAAAGAAAGCAATTTTGAATTTTGAGTTTTGAATTTTTAATTTGAAACGGGCAGCGTTCATAGTATTAGAATACCACAGTTAGGTTTTGGGTTTCTAGGTGGTAGGTTATTAGGAGAGTTAGGGTTTAAAAATTATCTAACAATCTAACGATCCCGTCTAACGATCCCGTATCGTTAGAGTCCTTTTTCTTTGCGTCTTTTCAAAAAGACGCCCAAAACTTCTTGCGAGTATTATTCTTTGTACTTTCGTTCCGGCGAAAGTACCAAAGCCTATCGCCGAGTTTTGTTCCGTGCTTTCAAAACCTCGTTACTCACTGAATTTTCGAGTCCCCTTCGGCGAAAATTCCGGGCGCTTGCTCCTGGGTTTTTCATGCACTTCACTGCAAATCGGCGATTAAAAAATGAGTATTAGAATATTGATAATTGATTGAAAATTGCTTGCCCTGAGGGAACCCGAAGGGAAAATTGTAAATTGAAAATTTCTGTCGGAATATTGGTAGGATTTGTGATTGAAGAGGTAAGAAATGAAACATGAGGCACTAAGATATGTTTTGATACCCTAGTTATTGTAGTCCTAGTTTATAAATATTATATGGGCTTCCAGGGTTGAGTCGTGTAATTATTGCAATGCTTGTTCCGTCCGGCCAAGGAAAAATATAATTATCCAAAAAAGGTCCTGCATAAACAGTTGTTGGATTTCCTCCGTCGTATTCAAGAATAGTGATCTTGTTGTATTTGGCAAAAACCAAATGGCGCGAATCCGAATTCCAGAAAAAGCGGGGTGAAGTTTCACTTTCCTTTATGTCTGTTTTGTCAAAGATAATATAATTCCTGTCGTCCTTAATGTCATAAACATAAGTATTTCCTTTTGTAAGCTTTCTTTGTTCTAAAGTGGAATTGCCTCCGACTATACGAGGTTTTTTAACAATAGGCAAAAGTGCGCTCTGGCTTGCAGTATAAAGAATTTTGTCTCCTTCCGGAGACATTGAAAAATCCGAAAAATTATCAATTACGATTGTTCGAAGTTCTTTTGGAAAAGAATCAAGTATTTTTTTGTTTTTATCCTGCGCTTGTTGTTCCCAGTCTTTTTGTACTTGAAAAAGCGATGTTGTAACGTCTTGTGGCGTATCGATAAAGTTTCTTACCGGAAGAAGATATGATGTTATGCCGCTTTGAGTTTTTATTTGAGCAAGCATTTCTTTTCCGTCCGGGGAAAAAGAAAGAGTAGCATCGGAAAACGCGTCAACTTGGTTATTGGTAATTTGTGTTGTTTGCCCGCCAAAAGAAATAAGTGGCCGCGCATTCATGTCCAATACATAAGCACCATTTTTGGTCGCAGAAGAGGAAGAAACAGTATAGGCGATAAGAGTTCCGGTGGTGTCAAGGACCGGATTTGTTGCGCCGGTTGAAGTAATTGCTTCGAGCTTTGGGGCTGTAGGATAAAGAAGCGCGTTGACTTCCGAAACTACTTCTTTATCTACAACAATTTGCTTTTTCCACGGAATATAGCCATCTTTTTCAATAACTACGTCATATTTTCCGGGTGAAAGATTAATTGTGTTATTGGTTGCTGTTGTGAGGTGGTTATTAATTTCAACTCGTGCTCCTTCAGGCTTGCTTGTCAAAACAAGAAGTCCTGTGCCTTCTATGTGTGCTCTACCGTTTTCAGGGAGAAAACGATAACCCCTGGCATACAGAATTGCGGCAATAGTACCTATTGTAATAAAAAATAGGATAAGAACCATGCTTACCCAAACCCGTTTCATTCTCCTAATTATATATTTAATTTTCCCTATTGCAAGTTTTTTTAGACACTAATATAATCAGGTAAGATTATAAGATAATTGATATATATAGTATATATTTTGATATAGTTAAAATTAGGTATGTTTGGATCTTCAATGTTGTCAAAAAAAATAGGGATTGATCTCGGAACAGCCAATGTTTTAGTGTACGTTGCAGGTGAGGGGATTGTTCTTAATGAACCAACGGTTGTTGCAGTGCGGGCTGATGATAATAAAGTTGTTGCGGTAGGTCAAGAAGCAAAAGAAATGCTTGGAAGAACGCCCGGAAATATTATAGCGACCCGTCCATTAAAAGATGGAGTTATTGCCGATTATGGAATAACTCAAAGTATGCTTTCTTATTTTATAGATAAGGTCTCCGGACCGACGAGATTTTTGAGCGGATCTTTTCTTCGTACAAAACCTGAAGTAATGGTTTGTATCCCCTCCGGCATCACGCAAGTTGAAAAAAGAGCCGTTCTGGACGCAACCTTGGCCGCAGGAGCCGGCTCTGTATATCTTATTGAAGAGCCGTTGGCCGCGGCAATCGGTGCAAAACTTCCAATTGCCCAAGCGACAGGACATATGATACTTGATAGCGGAGGCGGAACTACTGATATTGCCGTCATTTCTCTTGGAGGAGTTGTGGAACATAAGTCAATTCGCATTGCCGGAAACAAAACAGAAGAGGCAATAGCAAACCATATCCGTAAGCGTTTCAATCTTTTAGTTGGAGAAAGAACTGCCGAAGAAATAAAAATAAAAATAGGAAATGCTATTCCGGATGCTTCTGACCCGCAAATCATGGGAGTAAGAGGCAGAGACAGCGTTACCGGTCTTCCTCGGTCAATTGACATTTCAGACGAAGAAGTAAACGAGGCGATTTTACCTGTTCTTAAGCAAATAATAAATGCAATCAGAGAAACTTTTGAGATAACGCCACCGGAGCTGGCATCAGACATTATTGACAAAGGTATTGTGTTGTCAGGCGGAACATCGCTTTTAAAAAACCTTGATAAATATATAAGTAGGGAGACAGGAGTCCCTTCGTATGTAGCTGAAGATCCGCTTTTTTGTGTTGTAAGGGGTACCGGAGTAGCCCTTGAAAACCTTGAATTATACAAAAGGTCAATAAATAAAAATGAATACTAACGCATTCATTTTTTTGTTCGTCCGGCAAGCGGACTTCCAATAAAAACGAATACTAAAACAAGAGATAATAGCTTATAGTTTCATTTAAATAATAATAAAACAGATACTTTTTCACATAGAAAATTTTGGAGAGAAAAGCGAGAGAGCCTATAATAATAAGAGCAAAAAAATAAATTTTACACAAAGTAATAATTAAAATACAGAAAAGTGTAAATATGACAAGAGATTTTGAAGAGTAAATAATCTATACAATTGAGCATACATTTTTTATATTCTAAAATTTGATACTATCATATAATATTTAAAAAAAATGGACAAAAATGATATTCTTGGAGTAGGAATAACAAAAGCATCTGAAGATGAAATCTTAGAGTATATTATTAAAAAGTTGGAAAAGACCAATGAAAAGATAACAATCTTTACCCCAAACCCCGAAATTATTGTAAAAACTTACAAGGATCCGGCATTCAAAAAAATCCTAAATAGCGCTGATATTTCGTTACCTGACGGAGAAGGCGTTGTTATCGCAAGCCGATTCATGCGTAAAAACATAAAAAAACGTATAACCGGAGTTGACTTCATGGTGAGGCTATGTGAATGTGTTTCACAGCATAATATAGGCGTGAAAAGGGTAGCTTCCAAAGATGCAAAAAAGCTTATTACGACGGGCTTTATTGGTGGTCAAGAGGGTGTAGCAGAAGAGGCTGCCAAGTGCTTGAAGAAAAAATACCCAACTCTTTGTGTAAATATGGCAAAAAATGAATGGTCTGAAGCGGATTTGTATAAAAAAACTGATATATTGTTTGTTGCATTTGGCGCGCCAAAACAAGAAAAATGGATATGTGATAATATTCAAAAACTTCCGGTGAGGGTTATGATGTCGGTTGGAGGATCTTTCGACGTATTAAGTGGGAGAGTAGCCCGTGCTCCAAAATTTTTTCAGTTTGTCAAAGGAGAATGGCTTTTTAGATTGGCCATACAGCCATGGAGATGGAAGCGTCAATTAGCCTTGATTGAATTCATTTTTCTCGTTGCGTCAGATTTTTTCAGAAGTATTTTTAAAAATAGGCCCTAATTTTGCGTTTTTAGACCATATTTTCACAAAAAGCATCAACTAACCATCTAAAAAACGATAAAAAAAATATTTTCACAGCTTCAATTAGCTTTAAAAATTAGTTTAACTTCTTAAGTTTAAGTTTGGATTTTACCAAATTAGTTGCCCCGGATGAGCAAAATTAGATTTTTATAATTTAGCCCCTTGACAAGTCTGATGCGTTTTGCTAGTCTATTTATAGATACGATATAGAGAGGCTCTAATCGTACACAGTATGCAGCAGCACAACATATCAATAGAGAACTTACCAGATCTACTTACGGTTAGAGAAGTAGCAGAACTTCTTCGTGTTTCACCACTAACTATTAAAAGATGGGGGAAAAGAGGAAAATTGCCAGCAATCAGAATAAATTCGCGCGGAGACCGCAGATACAAGAAGGAAGCAGTGCTTTATCTACTGGGAATTCAACAAAAATCCACGATTTAAACTCATGGGCGCAGAACAAAGACCACCAGCCCCTGAAGCAGAACAGCCACGATCAGAGTTTTATCAAACACTTGAAAACAGATGGAGTAAGGGACTTTTTGTTTGTGTGGGACTCGATTCGGAATTCGCAAAAATCCCCGATTTTCTTAAAAACAGTG
>Ga0210006_1000817_pt1 | contig 22993 bp, 26 predicted proteins | sample CryGey02umfilter_2_FD_185452 | JGI IMG/M metagenome (GOLD analysis project Ga0210006, IMG submission 185452) | Groundwater microbial communities from aquifer in Utah, USA - Crystal Geyser 4/10/14 0.2 um filter (SPAdes) (version 3) | ecosystem: Environmental > Aquatic > Deep subsurface >... | reverse complement strand
GAGGCCGATCCAGCCAAGCGCATCTCAGAACTGCATAAGAAGCGAGACGAGATCGATGCCGAGATCGCACGCATCCAATCGGGTGATGTCCCGCTGCTGGATGCCACGGCGCTAAAAGATAGATTCCAGCAATTCACTCAAGGTGCGCGCGAACTGCTCACCGATTTTCGCGAGGTGGAACACAACTTCCGCCAATTGGATCGGCGCGTGCGCGAGCGAATCGCACTGTGGGAGGGAGGCAAAGGCGAATTGCTGGAGGAGATCATGGGAGAGCGCGATGCCATCGCAGACTCTGACCAAGGAAAGAGTTTTCGCGCCTTTTGGGAATTCCTGCTTTCCAGCCGTCGCCAGGAAGAGCTGACCGCACTTTTGACCCAAGTGTTGGCACTGCCCGCCGTGTCTGAGCTCAATCCTGACACACGCACAGGACGCGTGCACTATGACTGGATTGAAGCAGGCGAGCACACACAACGTACCGTCGCCGCATTGTCTCAGCAGTTGCGGCGCTTTCTGGACGATCAGGCTTGGTTGGAAAACCGCCGCATCATGGATATCCTGCATAACATCGAAAGCAAAGCATTGGCACTGCGCGATAGCCCGCCACCGGGCAATGTGATGGAGATGGCTGAAGCTTGTGCGGACATTGAGCTGGCAATGGAGCGTCCTTTGTTCACGCCGGCCATCAAACCACTCATCACCCAGCTTGCCTTGCAGGCAGGTGACGAGGACATCGATGCCGGCTCGCTCTTCGATCAAGTGGTCGTCGACAAGGCGCGTCTGACACGCCATATCCGTCACGCCTTGCAAGACCGGGCGCAGATCACCTTGAGCGAATTGGTGGCATTGCAGCCCATGCAAGACGGGCTGGCAGAGTTGGTTGCGTACTTGCAGCTAGGCTGCGAAACATTCAAGACCGTAGTGGATGAGGATATCGCCGAACGCATACACTGGCAGGCTCAGACAGCAAACGGTGCCACATTGACGCGAACCGCCCGCTTGCCTCGTGTGATCTTCACACGGTGAGCAGGATCGACTTGGGACAAGAGATGGAAGAAAAGATCGCGAACCTATCCTCGACACCGGCCGCCCCACGGGATCTATCAGCGCTGCTGATCACGCTGCTCAAAGATGTCATCTACCGTGAAGGCGATGAACTCCTTTGGGCCGCACTGCTCACCCTTCAGTCCAGCGTGCGCGAATACATGGCAGTGCTCAACCTTGATCTGGTATTGGACGAAGCAGAAGGCTATGCCTTTCTTAAAAGCCGCCCAGAACCGGAAGGTGAGGATCCTTCACCCCGTTTGCCCAGACTGGTAGCGCGCCGCCCCTTGTCTTTCCCGGTCAGCCTGCTTCTGGCGCTGTTGCGCAAAAAATTGGCAGAGTTCGATGCCAACGGTGGCGATACGCGCCTGGTGCTCGGGCGCGACGACATCGTGGAATTGGTGCGGGTGTTCCTGCCCGACGGCCCCAACGAAGCAAGACTCATCGACCAGATCGACAACACAATCAGCAAGGTGGTGGATCTGGGCTTTCTGCGCAAGCTCAAGCCCGCCACAGGAACGACTGGCGGCGCTGCCAGTTTCGAGGTACGCCGCATTCTGAAGGCATTTGTCGATGCGCAATGGCTGGCCGAGTTCGATGCAAGGTTGGGAACTTACCAGACGGCATTCTCCGATGCCGGAGTCAACAAGGAAGCTCCCCCCAATGACTGAACCGCAAAGCATGGGCCTGGATTTTTTGGACGACGATACGCTGTCCGGCTTCCGCCTGCAGCGATTGGAAGTATACAACTGGGGGACTTTTGACAACCGGGTGTGGACGCTTCAACTCGCGGGGAAGAACGGACTACTGACCGGCGACATCGGTTCTGGAAAATCCACGCTGGTCGATGCCCTCACCACCCTACTGGTGCCCGCCCAGCGCATCGCCTACAACAAAGCGGCAGGCGCAGAAAACAAAGAACGGACTCTGCGGTCTTATGTACTGGGGCACTACAAGTCTGAACGCAATGAAGTCACTGGTGCTGCAAAACCTGTAAGCCTGCGCGACCACAATAGCTATTCGGTCATCCTGGGCGTCTTCCACAACGCGGGTTACGACCAGACAGTGAGCCTAGCCCAAGTGTTCTGGATGAAAGATGCCCAAGCGCAACCGGCGCGCTTCTTTCTGGGGGCGGAACACGCGATGTCCATTGCAGTTGATTTCGCCGATTTCGGCCCGGACATTGCTCAGCTGCGCAAAAGACTACGCAACGCAGGTGCCGAACTGCACGACAGCTTCCCGCCCTACGCCGCATGGTTCCGCCGGCGTTTCGGTATCGAAAACGACCAAGCGCTAGAGCTTTTCCACCAGACGGTTTCCATGAAGTCAGTGGGTAACCTTACCGACTTCGTACGCAGCCACATGCTGGAACCGTTCGATGTGGTACCGCGCATCCAGGCGCTGATCGCTCATTTCGACGACCTCAACCGTGCTCATCAAGCCATCCTCAAGTCGCAGCGGCAAGTCGAACTGCTCACGCCACTGGTGACTGATTGCAGCCAACATACCGCCCTGATTGGCGAAGTTGATGGTTTGCGCCGCTGCCGCGACAGCCTGCGCGCATACTTTTCCAAACTCAAGTTGGCGCTGTTGGAGAGGCGTCTGGTGCTTCTAACCGAAGAATGGGAACGCGCGAACGGGCAGGTACAGCATCTTGACCGCATGATCGAGACGCAGTCCGATCAGGTCGGCGAGTTGAAACAGGCCATTCATGACAATGGCGGGGATAGATTGGAACGACTTGCCGCCGATATTCGCCAAAAAGAGCTATTGCGTGATACACGCAAAATCAAAGCCGGGCGTTACGGCGCGTTGGCGGCCGTGCTGAACGAGTCGGTGGCGGCCGATGCGGCCACCTTCTCCAGCCAGCGTGGCCGTTTCAAGGAGCTGCGCGAGGAAGCGCGCAGTCGCAGTGCCGATCTGCAGAACGTGCTGACCGAACATGCGGTGATGCTGCGCCAGGGCAAGCAGGAACACGAACAACTGACAGCAGAGATTGACAGCCTCAAGCGTCGCCGTAGCAATATAGATGACAAGCAGATTCAGATTCGCGCAGCACTATGTTCGGCATTGGGACTCGATGTGGAGGACATGCCTTTCGCGGGCGAATTGATCCAAGTACGAGAGGATGAGCGGGATTGGGAAGGTGCAGCCGAGCGTTTGCTGCGTAACTTCGCCCTGGCACTACTTGTGCCCGATACACATTACAAGGCGGTCGCAGAATGGGTGGACCGCAGCCATCTGCGTGGTCGCTTGGTGTACTTCCATGTCCGCGCACGCAAGGCGGGAGACCTGCAAGACCTGCACAGGGATTCATTGGTACGCAAACTCTCCATCAAGACCGATTCGCCCTATTACGACTGGCTGGAACGTGAGCTTGCCCACCGATTCGACGTGGCCTGCTGCGCGAACCAGGAGCAGTTTCGTCGCGAGACGCGCGCCATCACCCTTACCGGGCAGATCAAAGACCCGAGCGGCCGTCACGAGAAGGATGACCGGCACCGTATCGATGATCGCAGCCGCTACGTACTGGGCTGGAGCAACAGCGCCAAGATCGCGACACTGGAGGAAAAGCGCCACCTGCTCGAGATCCGCCTGGGTGAGATCGGCAGTCAGATCGGTGCCATCGAGAAGGAACGCAGCGAACTTTCCGAGCGACTCGATGCGCTGACCCGACTGGAGGAGTTCAACGTCTTTGAAGAACTGGACTGGGCGAGCGTGACCGCCGAGATCGCTGTACTGTCTGATGAACGCAACCGTCTGGAGTCGGCATCGGACGTGCTGAAGCAATTGAATGAGCGCTTGCGAGACTCGCAGAAAGCGTTGAGGCAATCCGAGACCGAATCGCAGGCTGCGCGCGATAAACGTGCAAAGGTCGAACAGCGCCGTGCAGATGCACAGGATCTGCACGAGCAGATCGAGACCTTCCTTCAGGAACAAGCCGTCGATGAAAAGCTGGTGTCCACTTTGGATGCGATGCGTGCAGAGGCGCTTGGCGAACATCAGCTGACGGTTGAATCCTGCGACAACCGCGAACAGGATGTTCGAGGCTGGCTGCAAAGCAAGATTGATGCGACGGATCGAAAGGTTCGCGACTTGGCGGCTAAGATCATCAAGGCGATGGCATCCTTCAAGGAGCATTTCAAACTTGAGACTGCCGAGATGGATGCCAGTCTCGATGCTGCATTCGAGTATGAAGATCTGCTGACACGATTGAATCGCGATGACCTGCCCAGATTCGTCAGCCGGTTCAAGGAGCTGCTCAACGTTAACACCATCAACGAGATCGCCAATTTCAACGCGCAATTGGCTCGCGAACGCGAGTCCATCAAGGAGCGCATCGCCCATATCAACAGATCGCTGGGCGAGATCGACTACAATCCCGGCCGTTACATCGTGCTGGAATCCCAGGCCAGCCCGGATGCCGAGATCCGTGACTTCCAGCAAGAACTGCGGGCTTGCACCGAAGGCGCCGTCACCGGCTCGGATGACAGCCAATATTCGGAGGCCAAGTTCATGCAGGTCAAAGCCATCATCGACCGATTCAAGGGCCGCGAGGGTTTGACAGAATCGGATCGCCGCTGGACTGCCAAGGTAAGCGATGTGCGCAATTGGTTCCTGTTCGCCGCCAGCGAACGCTGGCGTGAAGATGACAACGAGTATGAACATTATTCGGATTCGGGCGGCAAATCCGGCGGGCAGAAAGAAAAGTTGGCTTACACCATCCTTGCGGCGAGTCTCGCTTATCAATTTGGACTGGAATGGGGCGCAGTGCGTTCGCGATCCTTCCGCTTCGTTGTCATCGACGAAGCATTTGGTCGCGGATCGGATGAATCCGCCCAGTACGGCCTCAAACTGTTCCAGCAACTCAACCTTCAGTTGCTGATCGTAACCCCACTGCAAAAGATCCACATCATCGAGCCGTTTGTTTCCAGTGTAGGCTTTGTACACAACGAGGGCGGACGCGCATCCAAACTCCGCAATCTCTCCATAGAAGAGTACCTCGCTCAGAAATCCTTGACACAGCCACAGTCTGTACCGGAGTCGGCAACGTGAGCTGGACCGAGCCAGCAGATTTGAAGGAACAGTTGGCGCGACTATGGGATCGCGGCGAGCTATTGCGTGATGTACTCACCGGCAATGCACGCTTCCCACTGCGCCTGACAATCAAGCTGCCGCGCTCTGCTGATATTACGGATCGCTTTGATGCCGTGAGAACTTGGGCAGAGAGATTGGCGAGAGTAGGCACACTGCGCATCGAATGGCAGGTGGTTCGCCACCGCGTCCAGGGAGCGCAAAAACTGCCTGCAAGCGTTTGGGTGGATACGGTGGAGGACGCACTGAATTGGCTAGGTAAACGACGCGAATGGGATTGCTTTTCGGCACTGGTAACAGCCACCCTGCAAACACACCCCGCTCTGCTGACTTGGCTGGAGAAGCGCCCGCTTCAAGCGCTAGAATTATCGGCCGAATGGCCCAGATTGCTGGATGTAGTGTCTTGGCTAGCAAAACATCCGCACCCGGGCATCTATCTGCGACAGGTCGATCTGCCGGGCGTGCACAGCAAATTCATCGAAATGCATCGCAGTGTGCTGGCGGAATTATTCGACCTGGTACTGCCCGTTGATGCGGTGAACATCACACAAACAGGGATCAACCAGTTTGCATCCCGGTTCGGCTTTCGGGAAAAACCGACGCGCATTCGCTTTCGGGTGCTCGATCAGGCGATTCAAATACTGCCTAATTCGCCATGCCCAGATATTACATTGGATGCCGAAAGCTTCAGCCGCCTGCAACTTCCCCTCAAACACGTATTCATCACCGAGAACGAGATCAACTTTCTGGCGTTCCCACAGGTGGGAGATGCCATCGTCATTTTTGGTGCCGGTTACGGATGGGATGCGCTCGCGCGCTGCGATTGGCTAAAGCACTGCGCCATCCATTACTGGGGCGACATCGATACCCATGGCTTTGGAATCCTAGATCAGCTGCGAGGCTACTTTGATCACGTGGAATCATTCTTGATGGACAGTGCAACGCTAGAGCAGCACGTACCGTTCTGGGGTCTGGAAGAAAAACCGCTGCAGGCCGACTTGCATAGACTCACACCAAAAGAACGCGCCCTATACAACGACCTTCGCGACAACCGCATTCGACCATGTCTTCGCTTGGAGCAGGAGCATATAAGCTTCAATTTTCTGAACGATTTCTTGAAAAATATCCTCTTCAGTAGGATCGACGCATCCTCAGTAAGTGATAATTCAACCGATGCGTCACCATCAGCCTACCCATCCAACTAGCCACCATTGTTTGTCAAATTCAACAAAGTCCGCCTCAACAGCCATATTCAATTCCTCATCAAGCTGTCTATAATCCCCTCTGCAACATCAACAACCATAGGGGATGTGGCATGAACCGCAAAGAACTGATTGACGCACTGGCCACGAAGACAGACAACAGCAAGGCAGATGCAGAGCGCAACATCGCAGCACTACTCGAGATCATCACCAGCACACTGAAAAAAGGTGACAACGTTGCCTTGGTTGGCTTTGGTACATTCGAAGTCCGCAAGCGTGCAGCACGTGTAGGTCGCAATCCAGCAACCGGCGCAGAGCTGAAGATCAAGGCTTCCAAGGCTCCCGCCTTCAAACCTGGCGCTACGCTGAAAACTGCAGTGAACGGCGCGAAGAAGTAGGTCAAACAGCACCAAGCAGAATGAAGAAAGCCAGCTGATGCCGGCCTGCTTCATTCTGCTTTCCTGTTAACCAACTCGCTAACTAAGCTGACTTCTTGGCGATAATTGTTACCCCCTCCGTATAGCTATACCCATAACCATAGCCATAGGCATAGCCAGGTGAGGAACCTGTATAGGAGTCATAGTTATATTGACCCGAGATGACTTCCGACATACACACAACCTCATAACCTTCTGAATTAAGATTTTCAATCGCTTTTTCAATATCCTTAGCTAACCGGTCACCATCAATTTCAGATTTAGACCAGCCTGTTTGCTCCCACCGTTCTACTGTTTCAGTAACTTCCTTTTCGCCACCGAAAAAACCCTTCGTCTTCTCTCCAGTAGGTACTTTTACCGTTACGTTTTTTCCAATTGGAATAAAGAATGCCCTCACATATACAACCTTATTCACAGTCCCCTCCTCTCAACTAGCGTATCGCAATAATGCGGATTCACTAAAATGCGTAGCGTTAATAACGCACCGAAATTATTCAGTGGAAATGGCGAATATTTCACGATCGATACCTTTAATATTGCAAACGAGAGCTAGGCTGTTGGCGCGCGTTTAAAACTGACCACCTGTGCGCGGCAACACGCTGGTGTAGCCCGGCGACTTTCTCTCTCGACGCATCACCCAGCGCAGGCCAACCCAAACGGCCGCGATCATCACACTACCCTTCCCCATCTTCTTATTGATCTGGTCCATGACGCTCATCCTGCCCCCTCACGTTCCACGTCATCAGGCAGGTCGGATCGAGCACAGCGCCCCTCCGAGAAATTTACTTTTTGTAATACTTTTTATTTAAACTCTTGCAACCATATCGGTTTCGATCAACCTTGGAAATCGGAACTTGAGGAACCACTTTGGCTAGGGCATTTATATCCACCTCCGTAGGAGAGTAGCGGGTAATAGATTTTCCTGTTTTAGCATCGTAGAGTTCAATAAATACTGTATCGAAGTATCCATGGCCGTTTTGATTCTGGCTGAAGCGGACCAATGAACGCGTTGCCACTAGATTGGAATTCCTACCTTTACCGCGTGCGTCGCCAAAATATTTTGAATATCTGTCTCTCCACTCCTTAGCAGATACCTCTATGCGGAACCGATGTTTTTCCATTCCTGTAGCCACAACCCTTGATCCTAATACTGTAAACTCTGCAGAGTTGTTCTCCCAGTCATAACGAACGTCTACGTAGCGAGGAATTGCGTACGATCCTTCACCGAACAAAAATCCACGTTTAGTTTTGGCGTCATTTGCTTCGCTATAATTAAGAAGAAAGTATTCATTCTCCCGAATGAGAGCTTGCGCCGCTTTCAAATCGGCATCAATAGTCGGCTTAACCTTATCGACGATTTCCTCCCTCTCAACCGGATCATCAGAGAAATACCCCATATAGGTAGCAAAGTTGTAGTAGTTTTGTTTCCCCTCTATTAGATAATTATTAGCAGCATATCCAAGGAGCTTTCCTCGGTACGCTGCCTGACCGGCTTCACATGAATCCTCCATAGATACTTGCGTTGGAAAACTCAGTGCCGAAAGTTTCTTGGCGGGTACTTTTGCAACCTGAGCAGTGGCCACCGCCTCTGGTTTCAGTGACGGAGCAACAGCGACGCGAACCTTCTCGCATTCTGCCGGCATGCTTTCAACATCTTCAACCGCCTTCATTTCAAAAGGACCGCTGCAGCTTGGGTGCTGAACGTACCCAATTGCCTTTCCATCACCAAGACTGGTGATATCAATTTTCACATCTGCCGCCCCATATCCATCTGGGTGAACAATCCATTCTTGAGGTGAAATCACCGCCTCGGTAGCTGCCTGATTCAACTTGCCCTTAACTATAAAGCAGCCTTCTTTTGCAGCCGGAGTAGCGACAGGATAGAAGTGATACACGCCCTTGAAATCCTTGTTGGAATCAACAGGACTCAAATGGGCAGTCATACCAATTTTGAGAGCCCCGCAGTTGTAAATACCGCGCAGGGCGAGGTCGGAAGACCCATCAGCTTGAGACTGGATCGAAAACAGCAACAAAAATGAAGCTGCGGAAATTCGGACACTATTCGAAAGAAACATCTACCACCTCCTGTATAAATTTCTATTGAGATATGCAAAATAAGCCAGTAACTCCCGTGCGGATCAATGACACCCCAGCCTGAAACTCAGACTTCCATAGCCTTACCTGGAAGAATTGGATGAATATGCTTCACATTACTGCGGGGAGCTATTCCCTCCAGAATTCTCAACGACTCCTAGAGGGAATACGAATGGCTACTTGCTCTGAATGACCTGCAACGCCTCATGCATTTTAAAAAGGACGATCATCAGTTCACACATAATGCGCGAACCAATGGCCCCGCCGAGTGCGATAAGCAAACCCATGAAAAAGTTGCTGAAGGAGAAACCACCGTAACCACCGAACATTGAGCCAATGCCGCTGACTACGCTACCTAGCAAGCAAAGCCAGTAGATGGCAGTGATGATTTTCGGTGTCAGCATATTGTTGAAGAACAGGACGGATTTTGCGTGATCGTTCATTTCATTCTCTCTTATGTAAAATTTCAAACGTTGCGGATTTAGCCACGAGTTGCTTACTGTTTAGCGCGCTGATACCGGACACTTGCGAAGCCATTGCCTTCTTGGATGGTGTTTTCATCAACCAGGGCATACCAGATTGTTTGGGAAACATTGTCTTTGCTTATCACGACGCCGACTTTGTCCTTTTCAATTTTGTAATCATCAACTTTTACTTCTGCTTCGTTGGAGATGCCCATAATTTCCGACTTCACAATCATGGAGCCGCTCTTGAATTCAATGCCGCCGCTCATCCCCATCCTGGATTCAGCATTCCACTTTCCTTCCAAGGGGTTCTTCTCGCCGCAAGCTGCCAGCAGCGCGCAAACAGAAAGCATTCCTACTATCTTCATGAATTTCATTGTTTCTCCCAATATTTTTGTTCTTCTGCATGACGCAGCTCAATAACGCACTGAAATTAACGTTTTGCAATTATTCGACGATCAATAGCCCTCCTCCTTGTAAGACAGGGTTAGAAAAAGTGTTGGTAGCGGATGCCAACAACGCGCAGATTTTCGATAACTATTTGATTGTGTTGGCTCAAGGAAATTTTCATATTGTTTTTTGGGGAATATATCTATATTCCGTATTTCAATATATATGCCCATGTATCTATATATAGGCATATATATCCATCTATATACATATCTATATACAGGCTTGCGGAGCCTGAACATTGGACTCGAATGGCCACCTTCAATCTGCACAATTTAGAAACAACTCATGCCACATTTCGTCATCGTCATGCGGCAGTTGATGGCAACTAATTACATAACGACGCAGTGGTAGTAATTTTCAAATGGCGACGCGCATTGAGGCAACATCCATATAGTCATGGATGTTGCCTCAGGCGAATCAAATTTCCATGACCAGTCGTGGGTCAAACCCAAAGTTCTCTGGACCGCCACTGTACGTCTGATACCCCCGCGGATTGCAGACGACACACGTCCCGTTTGATACATAGTCGAAAGTGTCGTGGGTATGACCGTGGATCCAGAAATCCATCTTGCCGAATAGGCGATCCAGATTGGATGCGAAGCAGGCTGACAGCATGTCGTTCTTGAAGCGATCAGCGACCGACAGCATTGATGGCAGATGGTGAGTGACCACGACCGTCTTGCCATCGAACGGCTCTGCCAGTTTCTGTTCCAGCCAAGCCAGCGACTCTTTGTGCAGTTCGATTGAGCGCTGCGGACTAAAGTGCCCCTCCACTCCTTCGTGGATCACACGAAAGTCGTTAAGCCCCCTTTGCCCCTCGTGCATCGCCCACTTTGTCGTACCTGTGCCATGCAGCTCGAAATCGGTCCAGAGCGTCGCCCCCAAGAATCGCACGTCATTGATAAAGGTCTCATCGTTGTCCAGCAGATGAACACCAGCCTTGTCGGCCTCTATCCTTAGCTCAGCGAGGACTTCCTTTCTTTGACGGCCATAGAACTCGTGATTTCCAGGGACATAGATGATGGAGTTATCCGGAAAGGACTCTGCTGCCCATCGGACGCCTTGAGCGCCTTTCCAGATGTCTCCGGCCAGAATCACGACATCGGCATCAGTCGTCAGCGGCTCGAATCGGCTGAACTCCAGATGGAGATCACTCAAGATGTGAAGTTTCATCAGCATTGCTCCAGTTAAAAACGTTCTTTTCGTTGTCGGCCAACGTATTGAGTGCGTAGTGCATGGCTCTCGCATCAACCAATGCATGGTGCTGACGAGGATCATTCCGAAAGTAGTCATACAGCGCGGACCGATATGCCGTGGCCTCAGATCCAGTCTCGAACTTCACGGACTCGTATTGAACACTGGCATTTGTTGGCCATTCGACCTGGTTGTAGCTGAACATTTCAGTGAGCAGCGGCCAATCGAAGCCTGGTGCATCAGTTACAAAAACCACCTCTTCGCCGAATGCCTCGATCCACACCTTTAGCTCCCGTGCGATTTCAGCTTCAGGCTTCAGTGATTCGCCGCCGTTCAGCAGCGGCAAGACAGCCTCTCTCACAAAGTCCGAACACTGCTGATCTGTCCATCCGTCTGCCATCTCGCGATAGAACTCGCGGCCATCCGATGCCACTAGGCCAATCGAGATGAGCGCAGGACACTCCATTGAATTCAGCGTAGTGAACTCAGTATCGAAATAGACTTTCATCAGACCCCTCTTTTTATCGCGTAACGCCAGGCAAACCGCATTGACCTTGCATCCACCAGCGCATGATGCATGCGCGCTTGGTTGTCCATCCAGAACATCGCCAGGGCAGATTGATAACGATGGATCTGTCGGTCGCTGTCGAAATAGACCGTTCCGCTCTTGCGGCGCAGGTTCGATGCCCAGACACCATAGAAGCGGAAGAGCTCGACCACAAAGGTCCAGTCGTAAGCAGGCGCGTCACAGCGCAGTACGACCTCATCGGCCCCCAGTCGTTCGATCCAGTCTTTGAGCTGCACAGCCAGTTGCGCCTCCTGCAGCTTGTTGCTGCCGTCCAGCAAAGGCCGGACAACATCGAGCACGAAGTCCGAGCAGTCGCTTTCCTGGTATGTGTCGGTCAGTTCAGCATAGAACTCTCGACCATCCTCGGCCACCAGGCCGATCGAGATCAGCTTGGGCTCGTGCTCCAGGTCGCGGAAGCGCGTGAATTCCGTGTCGAAGAAGACGCTGAGTGCCTTGCCTCGTTTCCGGTTGTCCTCAGTAACCATGTTTTCAATCACCATTTCTATCTCCATAGTCTTTCATGCACGCCGCTTCTCGCAGCGTTCGGTATACATGTTTGTTGTAGAGCATATATTTCTCCGGGAATCCCAATCCGCACCGTTCAGCGATCCACTTTGCGATTGCCGCCGACCGGCTGATGCCGGCCTGGCAATCAGCTACCCGCTCAACGAAGTCGATGATCTCGTTCGCCAGCTGATCGGAGAACAGGGTATACGGCTCTTCCGGTGTGTCGATGTCATGGAAATGCAACCGCAAGACACTGTGCCAGCCATCTTTGATGTCGACATGTTCGCCGGGCTGAGTGATCGAGATCGCAGCCCAGTGCGACCAGGCGGCTGACGCCTCCGCTTGGTCGCGACCGGTAAAGATCACATGCTTCAGTTTAAGTTTTCGCATTGCATTACGCCTCGTATGCCCTCACAACCGCCTGCAGATCTTCGACGGACACTGGCCGCAGTTGCCAGTTGTCCACGCCTACATTGACCATCAACGGCCTGTCCCTCAGCTGCTTGCACAGCCACTGAGAGTGAACGTGTCCATGGATCAGCATCGCCTCGCCTGTCGGCTCTGGCCGCAGCTCAAGGAACTTGGCAAACAACTCATCACCTTCTTCGAGTGGCGCATACGGATAGTGATTCAGCCTCACTCGACCAATGCCATCGACGTCGATCTCAAGCTCGGTGTGCACGGATTCGAATCCAGCCTCCCTTGCCCGTTGCTGAGCCAGATCCATCTTTCGCTTGTCGCCGCTCACCATCCGTTCGAAGTACGGATCATGGTTGCCGACAATCAGGATCTTTCGGCCATTAAGACGCGGGATGAGTCGGCGCAGCGTCTCTTGTTTGTAGCTCATATCTCCGATGCAATACACAAGATCATCGACGCCGACCACTTCATTCCACCGGCCAACCAGGAACTCATCCATCTGCTCGACGGACGCGAACATGACGCCTTGCTCGTCAACCCGGTTCAAGGGCTCGAACTTGATGATGTTCGAGTGTCCGAAGTGCTGGTCACTCGTAAAAAATGTCTTCATTTCCATGTCTCTTTCTGGTTATCGTTATTGATAACTTAAATCGGCGATCAGCTGTACCACCACCCGTCAAAACGCGCTCTGGCAGCCTCCCAGGCATCCGCCACCTTCCCTTGTCCGGACGCTCTCAATGCATCCAACAGAAATCTGTCGGCATCTTCGTGCGTTGTCGCTTTGTCTATATGACCTGGAGCAATACCCCCGACATCCGGCTCTGGCTGAAGGGCATCCAACTTTTGAATCGACATATGGCTCACCGATCTCAGGCGCTCGATCTCAGTTGCAGCCTCTTCCAGCAAGTCCGCGATACGGTCCGGCTTACCTTCCTGGACACTCTTCCGCGTCGGGATCTGACGGCGGATCTCTGCTCGTTTTTTCAGTCGAAATACCAATTCCTCTTGCTCGTTGTTTTTCATCTCACCAATCCTTTCAAAGCGGCACCTCAACATGCCTACCGATCTGCCATCCCGTATCGTCGCCCTCGGCATACCCCCTGGGATTGCTGACGATCCTGGTGTTGCCGATCCAATGGTCCACCGATACGTGCGAGTGGCCGTGGATCCAGACCGTCGGCGCATCGGGCTGATGGAACAGGTAGTCCAGATGGCTCGCATAACAGACGTCCGACGCTTGGAAATTCCATGTCTTCGTGTCTTTCATGTACTCTCGCTCAGAGTCGAACCAGAGAGACTGAGCTGTCGGCAGGTGATGCGTCACAACGACCAGCATCTTGTCCTGACTCAATGCATCAGCCATGACTTGCTTGATCGTCAGCAGGTCGCGATGGTGAAACCCCAACAGATCCGGTGCGTGCAGCCGACAGAAGTCGCCCTTGCCCGGCCGAGCAATCCGGATCTTGCGGAAATCATTCATAACCCCTTCGACCGTCGTGATCGCATAGGCACTGTCTGTGAGCAGGTAATCAGTCCAGAGGGTTGCCCCGCAGAACGTCACACCCTCGATCTCAACAGTCTGGCCGGCATCCAGGAAATGAACATTCGTGCCTGCAGCCGCCTCGCGCACCTTGCGCTGAGCCCGAAAGATCTCGCCGCCCCAGTGATCGTGATTTCCCATCACATAGACCACCGGCTTCTCCGGAAACGCCAGACGCAGAAAGTTCACAGCTTTTTCGCCTTCGCCGATGTCGCCGGCCGCTACGATCACGTCGCAATGCGCGTAGGTGGCCGCCAGGTCGGCAGCAAAATCCTCCAAGCTCCGGATGCGACCCATGCGCCGATCCTTTGGCGTCAGCAGGATCGACGGCCGCATGAACTCGGTATGCAAGTCACTGAAAAATCCGATCTTCAGGTTTTGTTGTCCCACGAAACTTCTCCTTTCAATCCTCTCGACCCCATGTATCTGATGAAGTCGTGCAAATATGCGTATCCACGGCCAGGGCAGGCAGCGCAGATCATGTATCTCCCGAACTCCTGCGCCAGTCCTTCCGGCAGATCTTCGTCGGCGATAGCTCCGCCGCTGTATCGGTTCGCTGCCGTCAGTTGCCGGATCGGGATGATAAGCTTGCCGAACTTGACCTCTCCGATTTTGATAGTTGGCTCGTTCATCTGATGTCTCTCTTGTAGAGAGCCTCGCAGTGGTCACAATAGACGTGGATCCATCCACCCTGGCGCATCTCGCCTGGAGCGCCGCAGCGCTCGCAGACGCTCAGACTCTCGGTTTCGGCTGCATTTTTTGCCGCCACGATTTCCGCCCAGACTGGCGTGCCATGCGTCCCTTCGGCCCCACGGAGCACGTAGCGAAGCTGTCCGAACTTCTCTTTCACCTGCACGACACGAGGCCACTTGTCTTCGGACAGACCGTGGCGAGTTGCGATCTCGTCCAACTGTTCGCTTAGGCGCTTGATGATCGGGAACCAGCCTATGCCGACCGAAAGCCCCCAAGCCATGCATTCGCGTTCGCCCTCGGGGGCCAGCGCCAGCCAATAGAGGCGCGGGTGCGCGCGGTAGATTTTCTGTTGTTCCATCTCGTGTTCTTGTTCGTCCATGTTCATCTCCTGTTTAGTGTATGAAGCCAACCGGCATCTTCTCCTTGCGAGAGAATCCATCTGGCACCGGCCTCACGATGTCACTTCCGTCTCGCAGTGCTGCCACGAAGGCTTTCCTGACAGCCGAATTCAGATCTCTCAGCCCCAGGCTCGCATTCGCCATGTCCATCGCAGCCTCAAGATCCAGGATGAGCTCCTTACTCGACTGGAGTCCCACCTTGAGCTCGTCGAAAACGCTCTGCATGACAGCCAATCTCTGGTTGACATGCGGCTCACTGATCTCGGCGACCATGCAACGCGACAACAGCGCCTCATCAATGGACTCCGTCGAATTCGAAGTCATCAGGATAATCAAGCGAGACGCGTCGAACACAATGTCTGCCGACTCATCCTTGTATTTCCTTGCCGATTCCGGCTCCAACAGATCCAACAGGGCTGCCAGCACGTTGTATTGCTCATTCCTCGCGATCTTGTCGACCTCATCGATCAGGAGGACTCCCGTCGCATATTCGGACTCCGACAACAGGTTGAAGACCAAGCCTGGCGCCGAATTCCCCCACTGCTTTGCCGACCCACACAGCACGAAGCCATTCTGCAGACCCGCAGCACTCACCTTCTCAAAAGGGATGCCCAGCGTCTGACCGACATGGTTGGCAAAGGCGGTCTTGCCGATACCAGGCACCCCATTCATCAAGATTGGCCGAACGCGGAATCCTTCAGGCTTCTGGTGCTGGGAGAGCGTCAGGTTGTCGACCAGTTCGGCGATGACAGACCTGAAGTTCTCGAAGCTCTCATCGGTGTCAGCCAGTGCTTTCAGCGGCTCTGTCAGCTCAGGCAGCACGCGATAGCCTTTGTTGCGCTTTGCATTCGCATGGGCGTTCTGCATCTGCCGTTTGATGTCATTTGCTGATGCGCCGACCCGATTCTTCACTTCACTGCTTAAAAGTCTATCGACGTCGAAGATCTTCAGTGCACGCCCAGTTGCGATGACCTCCTGAGTCGCTTTGTCCTGCTGCATCGCCGTAAGGGCATCCTTGACCGGAGGAAAATCAATCGTCTTTATGCGCTTCGCCAAGGCTGTCATTGCCGCTGCCACATCTTGTGCAGGAAAATGTTTCAGAAGGAGCTGAGCCGCTTCTTCATTACCTTCCTGCAGCTCGTCGATCAGCTCCAGGCAAAAGGACTCCAGCCCAGACCTGTAATCCAGACCGTCAGCGCTGAACACAACACCGGCTTCACGCAGGGCCTCCCACAGATCATTTTCAGGAGACGGCTTAGACTGTTCGGCAAGTAGCCACGCGACGTCCGCCTCTTCCCTAGCTGCCTTTGCCTTGTCTGCCTGATGTTGGGCAAGCGCAGTTCTAACCTCCTTGGACAGCAGGATCCTGCCCGAAGCGGTTGACTCGTAACCTTCGTCTTTGATCATTGAATTCTCCTTATTAGTTTTATGGAGAAAATGACGCGCGCACGTTCCCCATCAGGGTTTTGGCCCTGTCTTGCTCAACTTCTTCGAATTGGTTTCTTATCCCTGCAGCGGCAGGGTTGCCATGCGCCGATCAGCAGATCGGCATAGCGGTGATACGCCCAACCAGACTCGGGTAGTTGCTGCTAATTCGTATGTTTTTCATTGCGCACTCCTTTCCTTTTCTGGTTAGTGTTTGAGAGACCGTTATCCCAGATTGTAATAACGGTGCTTTTACCGAAACATTTCATAACATGTCATGGCTTATGAATTACACTACATACCAATTTTCAAGTCAACTACATTTTTCAAAAACATCTGACTTCATATGCGCCTAGCCGAAGATACAAAGCGAACCTTAGTAGAAGCCTTGCTACGACTGAATAAGATCAGCAAGAACAAAGCGGCCTTGTCGCTCGACCTGAAACGTCAAAATTTGTATGCCTGGCTCAAGGGCGTTGATACCGCCATCTCGAACACAAAAAAACTCGAACTACTGGCCTTGCTCGGCGTCCGCAATGGCGAACTTGCTGATGATCAGATTCATCGCTGGTGCATAACTGATCTTGAGGAAGTCAGATCGGTCATATCGATACTGACCAGCCAGATGTCTGCACCACAACACCTGTCAATCCTGAACGTCTGGCCCGACAATCATTCAGATGCAGTCTTGCGGCTGACGACCAATGATCACCACCACGTCTACCTGTTGCTCTACTACCCCCTGCAGGACTCTGCACCTCCCCAAATCAATGCAACCACGTTGGGCATCGGAGAGTCCATGCAATCCATGGTGTGCCTGACAAAAGAACAATGGGCCAGTTGGTTGAAGCCCGACGAAGTCAGCCTGAGCACCGTCGCACGTATCGTCGACCATGAGATTCAATTCAACCTTCCTCCAACTGAACTCGAAAGCCTGGATACTGACCAACAAGCTGATGACGACTACTACATTTCGCTAACCGATCAAGAACCGCCCAAGCCAACGCCAGAACAATTAGCAATCTGGTCTGAACTCCTTCATCAAGCGCTACGGTCAGGCAGATCATTCGAGCAATCCATACACATGACCAGGATCGCCTTGAATCTGTATCAGCCGAATGAGAAGAGATTCATGCCTTAGTCGGCCTTAATGGCCCACCAATGGATGGATGAGAGCACTCCATTGAATGGGAATGCTCCACCTCCCATCAGCACCTTCCCGTTGCTTTCAACAAGGCATTGCAAGACGGCTCATTTCCAGCACCCGGTTTCTTTGCTGCCTTGCCTGCCTCGTTGCACACGGCATCAGATACCGTACGCCCCGCGACAGTGAAACCACCAGCGACGTAACAGTTGTACCGCTTTCCATCTTTTGTTCTTACGGTGTAATAGGTTTGAAAACCGTCATCCCGTCGATCTGAAATGGTGAATTCATTCTTTTCAAGCCCAAGTGAAAAAGCTGTTTTATCGGCCATGGCCTGGTCAGTCACAGCTACTGAAGCACAGCCTGTTGCCAGCACGGCCATCGCTACAGCGGCGATATATGTGAACGAGAATCTTAGTTTCATGTCATGTTTCCTTGTAATGTTCTGAAATGATTTTTCGACAGCTTTAATGAATTAGCTCATAGCCATCCGATGGGTTTTGAACCATCACTTCTTCCGATGGAAAACAACCTTGGCGCCGAATCCCACATCTTGCGCGATCGTATCGGCATCCACGAGGCGATAGAAGATCGTACCCTTCTGGCCATCTTGCTCAACCATGACCCCGACCTTGTCCTTCTCGATCTTGTATTCCGCAACCTTCACCTCTGTCTCGCTCTCCGTGCCAAATGCGACGGTTTTGTTGATCATCGAACCACGTGTGAACTCAATCGACCCCTTCATGCCCATCTGAGGTTCCGCGTCCCACTCGCCGATCAACGGATTGTCAGGGCCACATGCTGTCAACAACAACGCAACAGGGATCGCCACTGCAAATAACAATTTGTTCATTTTCTTCCTCTCAAGTAACACCGCCGTCATCCGCCACCACCAGATGAGAAGCGGAAAACTCATTCTGGTATATGGGGAACGAAGAAGAGCGTAGGAATTTTAAAAAAAGAAAAGAAAAAATCCCCGCCAGAATAATTCCGACAGGGATTTTTATGAAAGCGGATTTACAGGAATGGAATCGCCAAACTTAGGGAAGTTATCCAACTCGATTGTTGCCAGACATAAAGATAGCAACCAACTTCTCTGGATCAGGGAGCGCCTTCATTCGCTTAATAATTTCATCCCGAACTTCTTTTGTTGAAGATGCCTCTGGAGCGACCATCCCTAATATATGATTGATCAACTCGTCCCGTGTGGGCCATACATCTCTCAAATCATTTATCGCCAGCAAACCCAAATGATTTACTTCACGAGCCAAGTTATTCCTAATTTCTGCCGCATTATTGCCGTATGAATCGTATATTACGCCATTGATTTCCGTGGAATTCCGATCCAGTTTGACAATTGGCAAAGGGAATATTGTTAATCCAAGCAATAAATCTGTGGCCTCTTGAAATGAAGTATCACCACTGATCATGTCTTTAATGATTTGCCTGACAACTTGCTCATCAGGATTACCATTATCACAAAAGTAATTTGCAATCCTGATCTGAACCAAAGCAGTTATCAGCGGATTATCGTACACAGGGACTACATCATTAACACTTGATTCAAGTCTGGCATAGATCGACTTGTCATTCTCGGCAGTAGATCTCAAGTTGTCGTGCATTCCCTTCAACCATGCTTTATCCATCTGTGGATTGCTCTCATACAACTCCTCTAGAGATGGAAGCGGAGTTTCAACCTCTGCTCTATGTTTAGCTATAGCCCCAAGGAACCGGTGTGGTTGCTTCTTTTGCTCAACAGACCAACAGTGCTGAATGAAATCCCCTATAGCACTGGTAATCCCATCTCTAACTTGACTCACTTCTGAGATTAATTTTTTGGCATACACCTCGTCGACATCATCATAATCAAGTGGCAACGGATTTCCGTTGCTATCGAGTGCATGCTCGGTCTTCCTCCTGCCAGATTTTATGTCTTCTTGCTCTTCCTCAGACAGCCTTGAAAAAATAAAACGCTCAGCCTGAATTTTGTGAAGCATCCAGTAAATGTTTTCCTTACTTTCATTCAAAACATTGGCAATTCCTTTCAATTGTTCAAATAGGTCATCGTACATTTCCTTGGCTAGTGCAAAACTCTCGCGCACTTCCCCTTGATGAGTCAGGCGATCCATGCCATCGCCAAGCCTGACAACAACTATCGCCGCAGCCAAGGTAATCGGCAGAGTAAATACAAAAGATATAAGACCAACCACTGCATCTTCGTTCTCAATCACATGAAGGATAGCGGGCTTAAATTGAACCAAGAGATAGGCAATAACTAAAGCAGCAAGCCCTGAAACCAACATCCAGACCAAAAAGTCCGCCATAGCTCTTCCTGAGTATTTTTCACGCACCACTTTTTCCTCCCTTACCTTGATATATCGCCATTCATGATCTTACGCATTACTGCGCACCTTTAACTTCCTCCAACATATCAATCAATCCACTCCCCCTTAGCTGATCTTCAACGCTCACGCCTGAAGCCTGCTCAATTCTCACCACATACCCCCCAAACTCACCCGGCCCCTCCACGATGCTCGCATTGAGCTTGGTGAGTAACTTACGGATATCGATCTCTTTGGCATCCGGCTTGAATATCACCTGCAGATAGATGTACCCGCTCTGCGATTGCGGTGCCGAACGGTATTCCTGGTATTGATCTTGTTGAATTGAGATGCCAGACTGATCTTGCATCAGGTTGGCGATGATGGCTGACTGCGCCAGAACGATGCTGGCAGCGAGCGACCAGCCAACATTGCGCATGAAACGCTGCCGGTCCGGCATCCGAACGATATTGGAAGTGAGGTGCTGCAACTCCAGCGTATTGGCAGCAGCGAGATAGAGTTCTCTGTATTGCCTGCGCGGATCTTCCGCATGGATTATCCGTGTACCGGAGAGTACGACTTCGCCACTATGTGTCTTGAGTGGTGCGACGAAGCCGGCTCTCGCGCCACCACCCTCTTCACAACTACCGGCCGCCACCTCTTTGATTGCCGCCATCCGTTGTGGCGCAAGTTGCGCCATGACACGACTGACCTTGCGTACATCGACTGTGACCGGATTCCATGTCTGCACCATGCTCGCCAGCGGGTCGAAGGGTTCGTCCTGCGGTTCAAGTAGCACGTCTTTGTTGGTTGCATAGTCCGTTTCGGCTGATACCAACCAGCCCGTCCATCTGTGTTCATCTTGCGGCCTATCCAGCAATACACACAAAGGCACCAGATTTTGATCATCGCCATCAAAGCGGCATATCTGCCCTGCCTGTGGTGGCTGGTGGTCATATGCCTCGCGGGCGGCGAGCCGTTTGCGAACCTTGTCGCGGATGAACGCGGGCATCTCTGCTTGTACCGTATTCTCCTCGCTCGCGAAGGTCGGCTCTATCTGGGCATCCTGCAGAATATGGATCTCGCCGACGCGGGGTTGTAGATTGGATTGGATCACGTTAATGGGTGGCCAGAGATCTCTCATTCCTGGCTCCTGGGTTCTTGATACCTCTGTAACGATTCGAGACACAGTATTTTTAAAGCAGTAAGAATCGCGGAATTCGCCGAGAGCTCCAATCCCAGCACTTTTGTCAACCATCCGCCAATCTGGGTTGATTCGTACCCCTTCTCATATTCTCCCTTCTTTCGGGTGATGCCCAGTTGGAGTGCTCGGTAATGATAGGAAGGGATACGAAGGCGCTTGGCCAATTTATTGAGTGGCTCGGGTGAGTCTGCACAGACATGCAACGCCAGATAGACCCGCCCAACGTCATCCAGCTCATCCAGAAATGACTGGGCATGGCGCTGAACCGCCTGATGCGTGATCCCGTGATCGAAGAACTCGCCATCCGCAGGCATGAAGTTCTCATGCAAGTGCTCGCAATTACGCTCGACTTCGTCGAAATCCTCAACCAGATCAGTGGTGCGCAAGCCCGCACTGCGATAGACATCGATGAGGAAGTTATTGAAGAAGCTGCACAACTCATTTGCGCCATGCGGGCTGGAGCTGCCATGGCGTGCCGGCTCGAACACCTTCATCAGGAAAAAATCCTGTATGTAATGTTCCTTGGATTCCGGCAGGGAGCGGAGTATGGAAGGATGACTTCGGTTGAGGATGCTGAAGACAAGCCGGTAGAGCTCATCCCACTCGGCTTCCGACAAGCCTTCCCGCGCACCCCAAAGTGATTTTAATCGTTCGTTAACTTGCATGATTCGCCGCGTTTATTGTTTGTACTATTTCACCGGCTGATATAGCTGCCGCTGCACTTCTTTCACCATGTCCGCCACCTGGCTGCCGTCAACTTTCCCCTTGAGCAAGGTCGACACCTGGATCAGGTTTCGATGAGCCGTCAGATACCCTTGGTCTGCGGCCAGTTTGAAGTAGTGCTGTGCCTTGGGATAGTCCAGCTGGACACCGATGCCATCCATATAGAGTGCCCCCAGATTATTTTGCGCCACGGGATAGCCCTTCTTCGCTGCCGCCATGGTCCACTTCACCAACTTTGGATTGCTTCGAGGGATGCCCCGCCCATCGATCTGCCCCTTGCCCAGCAAATAAGCCCACCCCAGCAGCGTCTGCGCGTTCACATCCCCTTTCTTCGCCTTGGCCTCCAGCGCGGGCAGCTCGTCCACAGTCAGACGCATGGCTTTGATCTCGATCTCATACCCTTCGCGGTTGTAGTCTCGCTCAGGTGCTGGCTTGGTAACTTGCTGTTCAGCCTGCTCAACGCTTAACTGCGGCACCACAGGTGCGCTTGCTGTCGCAGCCGAACGATTCGCTTTGGATTCCGCTGGTGGTGCCGCTTGCGCCACAACCGGAGGCAGCGTCGGGGTGAGCGCCGCAGTGGGTGGTACGAAGTAGAAGTCGCCCATCAGGGAAGAGCTTTCCCAGGGTATCTGGCGATCGTTCGTTTCCTTGGTGACGGCGATGCGCACTTCCTTGAACAACTGCTCCACAGGCAATGCAGGAAGCGAAAGTTTCTGCAGCAGGTGTTTGGTATAGACACTGTTGGTTCCGCCTCCATCCTTGGCGAGCGAACCCGGAGCAGTGGAGAAGGCGATCAGCGTGCCTTTGGGGGCATCCATCTGCGCCAGACCGTTCAGCCCTGAGCGGCTGACTCTGACAAATGGATTGTTGCGGCAGGCATCCAGCACCACCAGGTTGACCCGGCTCTGAGCGGCATCCATGCGGGACAACACCATATTTGCATCGATGCCCCGGAACTCGATGTCGTCTTCATGCTGAATATCCGCATCGATAGGGATCAGGAAATTCCTGCCTTTGATCTGCATGCCATGCCCGGCATAGTAGAACAGCCCCACCCCGCCTTCTTTGAG
>Ga0210006_1000805_pt1 | contig 23189 bp, 25 predicted proteins | sample CryGey02umfilter_2_FD_185452 | JGI IMG/M metagenome (GOLD analysis project Ga0210006, IMG submission 185452) | Groundwater microbial communities from aquifer in Utah, USA - Crystal Geyser 4/10/14 0.2 um filter (SPAdes) (version 3) | ecosystem: Environmental > Aquatic > Deep subsurface >... | reverse complement strand
CTAACAGAAGTCATTCAAAAGTAAAAACTCTTCGTCGTCAAAATCCAAACTTACAAAAACTTGACGGTCACAAAGTTTGTACCAAATGTAGAAGAACTATTACCAAGAAGTTTGCTGAAATGACAGCTTAACACAATATTTAAAAATACCGTTCTATATTGAACGGTATTTTTTTATTTTATATCCAACAGAGACGCATCGCCATGCGTCTCTACGTTTTTATTTTGTATCCTGTCTTAAATATTCTCCACAAAAACAACAAACAAAGTAAAAGAAAAAAACTTATAATCCCAATACTCACTAATGGACTTACAGTAGAACTTTCAAAAAAACTCCAACGTAAACCATTGATCATATAAACAATGGGATTGATATAAGAAATCTTGTGCCAAATACCAGGTAACATATCAACAGAATAAAATACTCCACCCAGAAATGACAAAGGTGTAATCACAAAGGTTGGAAAAATATTTAATTTCTCAAAAGTGTCTGACAGAAGTCCAATAATGAAACCAAACAAAGCAAAAGTAAAAGCTGTAAGAAAGACAAACAAAATTGCTACCAAAGGATGAGCAATAGGCACAGGTGTGAAGAATAATGAAACAATATAAATAATAACAGAAATTATCATAGCTCTACTTGTAGCAGCCAAAGTGTAACCAAGTGTAATTTCTAAATAAGAAAGTGGGGCTGATAACAATTCATAAATTGTGCCGGTAAACTTGGGAAAATAAATTCCGCTAGATGATGCTGACAGACTACTAGAGAGCAATGACATCATAATAAGTCCCGGCACAATAAATTGAGCATAGCTAACACCACCACTGATAGAAATACGTGAACCAATGGCGCTACCAAAAACGATAAAATACAAAGCAGTAGTAATAACTGGCGAAAAAATAGTTTGCAAAGGCACACGAAAAGTTCTAATCATTTCTTTTTTGTAAATTGTAAAAAATCCTATCAAGTTCATATGATATTTTTTATTCATTAATAAGATCAATAAAAATGTCTTCCAAAGAACTCTGTTTGATAACAATATCACTAATTACAATATTATTGTTTTTCAAAGTTTGCATCAAATCTGCTACATCAAATTCAAAATCATTACCATAATTCACAATCAAACTTTGTTTGTCATCAGACAAACAAATATAATCTTTCTTAAGTTCACTCGGCAAATTATCCAAAGTATTTTTTAGACTAATAAGCAATTGTTTCTTGCCCATTTTTTTCATCAACACATCTTTGTTTTCAATCATTTTAAGTTCACCTTTGTCAATGATACCTATCCTATCTGCCATACTTTCTGCTTCTTCTAAATAATGTGTAGTCAAAATAATAGTGGTACCTTGTTTTTTTATTTTGGCAATAAACTTCCACATATCACGACGAAGCTCCACATCTACTCCAGCCGTGGGTTCATCCAGAAATAACACAGCAGGTTCATTCATAAGGGCTTTGGCAATAAGCACACGTCTTTTCATACCACCTGACAATTGGTTGACACGATTATCTTTTTTATCCAAAAGTGAAAGACCTGACAATATTTCTTTGGTCAATTCTGGTTTTTTTGACTTGCCAAAAAATCCTCTAGCAAATTCCAAAGTTTGTTCGACAGTAATAAATGGATCAAGCTGGATTTCTTGTGGTACGAGAGAAACCAAAGAACGAGCCTGACGATACTGTTTGATAATATCAAACCCACCAATCAAAGCTTCCCCACCACTTGGATTGACTAGCCCACAAACAATATTGATAAGTGTAGTCTTGCCAGCACCGTTTGGTCCAAGCAAGGCAAATATTTCACCTTTATTTATTTCAAGACTAACATTTTTCAAAGCTTTGGTACCATCTTGATATTCTTTACTTAAATTTTTTATTTTGAGTATACTCATAATTATTTTTTATCTTTGTCTGAATTATTTTTCTTATCCTTCATCATTTGTCTAATATGTTTGAATCTGAGTCTATCACGTATTTCATCACGCATTACTTCATTATCATTTTCAATAGCTTTTATACCAGCATGACTAACGGAAGTACTAACAGAACTAGAAGAATTTCCTATCATTGAAATAGAAGATGTTGGACCCAGATCATCACTTCCTCTCAAAGCTTTGCCCACAGAAGTTTTGGCATTAAGAATATCTTTTTTTTGTCTAAGTTGAGAAGTAGCTAAATTTTGAGCATGAGCAGAAATTTGTGGTTTGGAAACAGATGAATTATTCAAGTTTAATGGTAAATTTTGTGACATATTTTTTTATTATTCTAAAATTAAAATTGTAGCATCATCACTCCCATCGAAATTATCTGTCAAAGTATCAGCCACTTGTGATAATGTATTCCCACTATCTAAACTTAGAATATCATTTGCTTTTACAGCTCCATCCGTTGCTAACAAAATTTTATTTCCATCTTTTAGTTTTCTCATATAAAAATCTATAGAAAAACCTTCCTCACGTCCTAATAAACTTGTGGGATTATTTCTAATAATACCAGGATTTTTTTGCCTTGTTTGTAAATTTCTTTTATCAAAATTCAATTCAGCACTATCTAATTCATCAATACTTGTTGGTAAATAATTTCCATCGTTATCTTTTGTACCTTGTCTAATAGTATCTTGAGCAATAGTGATTTGTTCTATTCCTTCTTTTTTTTGTAAAAAGACAGGACTATCACCAACACTCACTACAAGACAATATTTTTCGTATATCTTCACCATACTAAACGTGGTAGCCAAAAACATTTCAGGATTTTTTTTATTATGTCGTAAAAAAATTTCTTGTAAATCTGAGACGACTTTCAACATCAAATTATGCATCTTTTGTAAAGATAAATCAGAAATTTCTTTACCAGATTTATCTAAATTTTTTTGCCATAATTTTTCCAAATATTTACTAATACCAACAGCAGAACGTGAATCACTAAAAGAATTACTGACACCATCAGCAACAGCGTAAACATCCAGGTCAGGCAAAATACAATAATTATCTCCAACACGTCCATCTTTTCTTTCAGGATTAGATTTTCTTCTTAATTCAAAAGAAACGATATCACTTGAACCTGTAATTCTTTCAGTCTTCCCCACTTCTAATTCTTCACCACCAAAATAAGACATACGTCTTATTTCCACACCTTCTCTTCCAAAAACAAATTGTTCTCCATTATATATCCTTTGTAAAACCATATCCATATATTATACTATTGTACTATTGTACTATGTAATTATTATTTTTTCAAATAAAAAAACTCTTAATAAAAAGAGTTCTTTTATTGACCCTAGACGGAGTACTATAATATTACCCCTAAAAAAATAGGTGGGTAGTCGCAAGTCTGATCCACGAACCAAACCAATATAGACTTCCCATTGTAATATCTTTGTAGAATAATATTGTACAACCGCAAATTAGGATCACTCTTATTATATAATTTTGAAAAAGATGTGTCAATTGTGTACTACTTTATTACAGTACTACTTTATTTCATATCTATAATAACCGGACTTTTTTTACTTTTATTATCTCTACTGTCATCAGTTTCTTCTTCTCCATCTGGTCCAATTATGATTACTCGACGGTGCTCTGGTTCATCCTCATGAGATGGTTCCTGATCTGGTGGAAATTCTTCTGGTGTAGGTGCATAAAGTGGTTGTGGTTCAAAAAGGCGTGGTAGCATATAAATTTATTAAAATAATTAACAAATATAGTGTAACAAAAACCCACCTACTAGCAAATAATAATTTTAATCAAATTTATTAGCAGTTTGCATTATAGTCGTCTTTTTAGATATCATTTCCTTTTCAATTTCTTGAATTATTTTAGGATTCTGTGCGTTTATAATTCTAAAAAAATTACCATAAGTCAGACCTCTTCTTGCAAATTCTGTCGTCAAATTTTCCAACCTCAAACTATCTTCTTCTGTAAAAAAATTATTATCTAATAATATTTTCTTGGAATCTTCTTTTAATCCACCCAAAATCATAGAAGCATACTTCAAACGCATAAAATCAAGCACATCACTATTTATTTCAATATCCTCTTCAGCAGGATCTGAACCAAGCTCAATTCTTCTTGTCATAATTAAAATATTTAAAATTAATCAATATCATTTTACCACATTACTAATTACTTTTCAAAAAAATAATCAATAATGTGGACGGGGGCGCTCATGAGATTGTCTCACTGCGCCCCCGACTTCAGTCGTTCGACAGGAAGGCGTCATTAAACGCCTCCCTGTACTGCTCGAGAGTGCACGACATGTGCACCTCGAGCAAAGTACCTCTGGCGAGAGCAACAGCCGCCACCCTCGCCGTCCGGAGTACATCCGGATCGGGAGTTCTCCGATCCGGAACGTACTCATCGCGACGTGTGCAACACTCGTTGCACACGTCGCGACGATTTTTGTTTGGGTGCCCGCACTTCGGGCACTCCCAGGATTTAGCCATGCTTCCTCCTTTGCAGGGCCTTGAAAATCAAAATATTTTATATTTTAACTTTCAAGGCCAAACAAATTTACAAGAAAAAACTCCGCTTTTTCTGCGGAGTTTGTTTTTTATTTTTGAAAAATATTTTTATATACAATTATTTTTCAAGCAAACAACTCCGCTTTTTGGAAAGACATCCACAATAATAATAGAAAAGAGATTCCAATTCTTTCCTAGGGTATTATATGTGTAGCAAGTTGTAGTTGAAAATGTTTTGTTCATATATTGCTTATTTACCTTATTTACATTACCAAGACTTTTTGATGTGGTCAAGAAATGTTGGGGATAAGTACGTAAAAGGCCTGAAAGGCTTAAAATGCTGGAAAGGCTAGAAAAGCTGTGAACCAATTGACCTTTTGAGCCTTTTAGACCTTTCAAACATTTCCAGCCTTTATCCTGTCTTGACTTTTCCCTAAAAAAAGTATATATTGGTGGCAACAAAATTTACTTTAATTTACTTAATTTACAAAAATATGGAATTTACAGGCGTCAGAGAGAAAACTCTCGTTATTATCAAACCAGATGCCATCCAACGTGGTCTTTTTGGACAAATCACTTCTCGTTTTGAACAAAAAGGTCTCAAACTTGTTGGGGTCAAAATGACTTATTTGAAACAAGAAATCCTTCGCGAACATTATGTTCACATTGCTGACAAACCATTTTATCCAGCAGTAGAAAAATTCATGATGAGTTCTCCAGCTATTGTCCAATGTTGGGAAGGTCTAGACGTAGTAAACACAGTTAGACTTATTACAGGTATCACCAAAGCTCGTGAAGCTGAGGCTGGCTCTATCCGTGGTGACTACGCGATGAGTGTCGCTTGCAATGTCATCCACGCATCAGACTCAATTGAAAATGCAGAAAAAGAAGTTGCTAGATTTTTTGCAGAAGGCGATATCCATGATTATGATAAGACTGATTATCAACATGTTTATGCTGAGGAAGAACGTAATAAATAATATATCTTGATATTCAAAAACGTCCGTGATTATGCGGACGTTTTTTTTAAAATGGCTACATTGTTAATTTTTAAAATTTTCTTAGCAGGTCCCCTTCCCTCGTAGGGAAGGGACAGGGAAGGGTCTTAGCGGGATAATGTATTACAAATTTCTTTTATTTTTAAGATTGTATTTTCTCTATAAAACAAAACTTCTTCATTGGTAAATCTTATAACTTTGTATCCAGAGTTTTTTAAATAGTTTTCACGTATATAATCATATTCTTTCTGGTTTTCATGTATTGGACCATCTATTTCTATTATTAATTTCAACTCATGACAATAAAAATCTACAATAAAAGCACCAATACTCACTTGTCTACGGAATCTAAATCCCGTTTTTTCTTTTCGTAATTCTTGCCATAATACATATTCAGCTTTGGTTGGAAGTGAACGTAGTTTTTTTCTTTTTTCTCTAGTAGCATTATCATTGGCTCGATAAGTTTTTCTTATTTGCATAGATTGAGACCCCCTCCTGACCTCCCCCTACAAGCGGTAGTGCACACCTTTTTAAGATAAAATAGAAACGTCATTCCGAGCGAAGTGAACGAGGGACGAGTGAACGAAGTCGAGACCTGCCTGCCGGCAGGCAGGAATCCCAGAATCATTGTTTGGAAGATTAGACAGCAAGGGGGTCCCTCGACTCCTTTCAGTCGCTCGGGATGACGTTTAAATGTTCAAGAAAAAGGTTCAACACTCGACCTATAGCAAATCTCCGCAAGGTTGTGCGTAATTTTCTTGATTTTGATTAAAATTACTGTACACTACCGCTACAAGGGGGAGGAACTCGTTTAGTAAAACTAATTTTAAAATTATAATTCATCCAAACTCTTCAAAAAACTCCTCACTGCTGGCTTATCCTCATCCAACGCTTCATAAATCACACCATCAATATCATCAGACGGATCAAAAAAAGCACTACCACTGGTATCTTCAACCATACTTATATCCAACAATTCTTTATCAATTTCTTCTAGAAAAATACTCGGTCCTTGTAATAGACTATAGGCACTACTAACGAGCGGATAAGTAATATACAAATATTTTTTGGCGCGAGTAATGGCGACATAAAATAATCTTCTTTCTTCTTCTAGTTCTTTACTACTACCTGTAGATCTCTCATTAGGAAATTGTCCAGCTGAAACATTGAGGATAAATACAGCCTCCCATTCTAGACCTTTGGCTTGGTGCACGGTTGACAAGACAATCTTTTCATCTTCTTTGTGACTATTTTCTGTCTGGTTGTTATTATAATTTTCTTGCAAACTGGCTTCACCAAGAAATCTATCAAGTGATTGAGATTCTTCCAAAGCCAAATAACTATCAGCAAAAACAGCAAGCTGTTCCAAATCTTGCAAACGCTCACGATAATCTGGATATTCACTTTCCAAATATTCTAGATATTTTGATTTCAAAATTCCACGTATCAAATCACTCGGAAATTTTTTACCATAACTTTGCATGGAATTAAAAATAGCCAAAAAATCTGACCAACCAATCTTACCACGAGCTGAAAGTGAAGCAGACAAATTTGGCAAAAGACTAACCAAATCTTCTTGTGATACTAAAATTTGATTATAAAGTTTTTCCGCACCAGCTGGACCAATACCTACTTGCATATTGAGTATTCTACTCCAAGCCACACTATCATTTTTATTATTGATAATTCGCAAAAAAGCCAAGATATCTTTGATATGAGCACGTTCAAAAAATCTCGTGCCACCACGGTAGTCATAAGGAATATCCCGTCTTGCTAGCTCCATTTCCAATGCTTGTGAGTGAAAGGCTGCGCGAAATAATACAGCAATTTTATCGAGTCCTACACCTTCGTCACGCAATTCCAAAATTCGCTCAGCAATAAATTCTGCTTCTTCACTGCTCTCACTAAAAGCATGTACTTCTGGTTTTGTAAAAGCAGCAATGACACTACGCAATTCTTTTTTGTACTGATTTTTGTTATTGGCTATTACTTCATTTGCTACACTCAAAATTTCTGGAGTAGAACGATAGTTGGTTTCCAGTTTGTAAATCTTAGCATCTGGATAATGTTTTTCGAAATCCAAAATATTTTGGATATCAGCGGCCCGAAAAGAATAAATACTCTGCGCATCGTCCCCCACTACCAAAATATTTTTGTGATGACTAGCAAAAAGTTCAATCACCGAAGCTTGGATCCTGTTGATGTCTTGATATTCGTCTACCAAAACATATTTGAACTTTTCTGAATATTTTTTTCTAATATGTTCATTTTTGTAAAGAAGCAAAAACAAATTGACGAGCAAATCATCGAAATCCATAACATTGGAATAAAGTTTTCTCTTGGCATACTCCGATGAAATACGCGACAAAACTTCTTCCAAATCAATCCAGTTGGAATATTTTTGTTCCAAGACATCTTTGACAGTTATTTTGGCATTACGAGAATAACTAATAATAGATTGGATAACATTTGGTGAAGGAAAACGACGTTCTTTCCTATCAAAACCCTCTTGCTTAATACAAAGTTTTAACATATCGCGAGAATCTTCCGAATCAAGAATAGAAAAATTATTTTTGTAACCAAGCAAAGGTGCGTACTTACGTAAAATTTTGTAAGCAATACGATGGAATGTTCCAGACCACGGCATTTTTATTTTACCACCAGTCAATTCACCCATTCTATCGGTCATTTGTTTGGCAGCTTTGTTGGTAAAAGTAAGAAGTAAAATTTGTTCTGGCTCCACGCCATGTTCTAATAAATAAGCCACACGATAAGTAATTGTGCGTGTTTTCCCTGAACCTGCTCCAGCCAAAACAAGACATGGTCCATCGCCGTTATGGATGACCTCTAATTGTTCTTGGTTTAATTCTTCGGCAAAGTTTAGCATAATATTTATAAAAAACTCTTTAAAAAAAGCTAAGGGGTCGTACATGGACGACCCGCGTTGTGGTTGTATTCAAAAGTTTACTCCAAAGACAACTTATAGCTATGTCTATTACCATTGTCTCTAGCAGTCAACTCGACCCTCGTGAAATAGTCTGATGGTGACCAACCTTCAATAATCTCGACCACCACCCAAAACCACTCCTTATCAGCAAACAACTTCTGCCAAGCAGCCTTTTTACTGGCTTTAAACTCTTCGAAGTTGTGTTGTTGTTCGAGAATTCGCAATTCCACCAGATATTCACGACCCCAGAGACGTGCCACCATGACAACCTGTTTGAAGTATCCAGCTGGCGAGAGCCGGATAATGAACTCAGCGACTTCAATAGGTGTCATGTTCCCGAAGATGGTATGCCACGCCTCGTGAAAATCACGTTGCACAATCTTGATGTTCCCGTGCATCGAAGAATTCTTTAGATGGAGAGGAATTCTCGACGACGGAATCAGATGGTGTCTGGTGTTTTGCAGAGGACTACTTACTCGACTTTTGGACAACCTTCCCCCTTTGTGATATAAAAACGAACAAAATTCGACAAAGTAACAAATAATTTTATATACTACTTTCTAGAATTTTATTACCTCTATAATAACACAAAAAACAAAGAAAACAAACTTTTGTTTATACTATTGATTTTTCTTTCAAAATGGTCTAAGATAAGCAAAAACAAATTATCCTAATATGACATTTTTCCAAATCACCCACAAAGATAAAAACTCTAGAGCCCGCACAGGCTTGATTCAGACTGACCATGGCGTCATTGAAACTCCAGATTTCATGCCCGTAGGAACTCAAGCTACAGTAAAAACTCTGAGCAAAGAAGATCTGAACACTATTGGTGCACAGATTATTTTGGCTAATACTTATCATTTACACTTACGACCTACTGAAGACTTAATCGCCAAATTTGGAGGACTTCACAAATTCATGAATTGGGACAAACCAATTCTGACAGACAGTGGTGGTTTTCAAGTCTTTTCTCTTGGATTGCAAAAAGAAGCCAAAGATGTTACTAGCAACGAAAAATTAGTCAGTATTGACGACGATGGTGTGACTTTCAAATCTCATCTTGATGGATCTACTCATCGTTTCACTCCCGAAGAAGCAATCAATATTCAACACAAAATCGGAGCAGATATTATTATGGCTTTTGATGAATGTACACCGGATGATGCAGATATTGCATATACTAAAAAAGCTATGCAACGCACGCACGAATGGGCAGAGCGTTGCATATCTGAACACAAAAAAAATACTGAGTACCATGGTTACAAACAATTTTTGTTTGGCATTATTCAAGGCGCCAATCACGAAGATTTGCGAAAAGAATCTGCAAAAATTATTTCTTCTCTAGATTTTGATGGTATTGCTATTGGCGGTGAATCTATTGGTTACAATATGGGAGCTACCAAAAATATTCTTGATTGGGTCAGTGATATTATCCCAGAAGACAAACCTCACTATACTATGGGTGTCGGGTTCAATCCTAGCGACCTGTTTGAGGTCGTTGAGAGGGGCATAGACATGTTTGATTGCGTAGCGCCAACTCGTGTGGCTCGCAACGGCAGACTCTTTGTACACAAGGAAATAAACCCAAAGATGTATATCAATATCAAGAATTCTGAATTCAAAACTGATGACCAACCAATTGATACTAAGTGTGGTTGTTTCACTTGCCAAAATCATACTCGAGCATATCTGCACCATCTTTTCAAAGCTGAAGAAATTTTAGGGCTCCGCCTAGCTTCTATTCACAATCTTTATTTCTTTTTGGAACTCATGAGACAAATTAGAAAAGCTATCAAAGAAGATAGGTTTTTGGAATTGAAGAAAGATATTTTAGGATAGACATACATACAGATTACAGATAATACAGATCTACAGATAACTACCAACCAATAACAAATGCTATTTATTTTTAAAATTAAAAAATATGGACAAAGGAGGGGTTCAAACTAATTTTTTATATCCTGAGTTGAGTTATGAAATAAGAGGAACATTGTTTGATGTTCATAATGAACTAGGAGGAGGTCATAAAGAAAAATATTATCAAAAAGCTGTGGCGCAATCACTCAAATCCAAAAATATTTCATTTGTAGAACAATATTATGTACCCGTAAAATTTCAAAATGAAATAATTGTTAAGTATTATTTAGATTTCCTTATTGAAAATAAAATTGTATTAGAACTTAAACGTGGTAGATATACTTCCCTTGGTGTAATTAATCAAACTAAGCAATATTTAAAAGCATTAAATTTACAATTAGCAATTATAGGATGCTTTGCAACTGACGCTGTTATAACAAAAAGAATATTAAATCTATACTAAAATATCTGTAATTCATAAATAAAACAATCTGTAAATCTGTATTATCTGTAATCTGTATGTACAAAATTAACATTATCACCCTCGGCAAACTAAAAGAAAAATATTGGTCTGATGCTGAGCAAGAATATCTCAAACGTCTTTCTATCTTTACCAAAATAAACATCATTGAATTAAAAGAAGAAAAATTTGATGAAAAAAGTAACCACGAAGTAATCAAAGAAAAAGAAGCGGAAAAAATATTAAAAGCAATTCACAAAAATAGTTATGTAATAGTACTTGATAAAGAAGGAAAGCAATTTAGTTCGGAAGAACTTTCAAAAAAAATAATTGAATTTAAAAATTCTAGTACCGAAATCAGTTTTGTAATCGGAGGACCACTTGGTTTGGCTGAAAGTATTTTGAACATTGCCAAAGAAAAATGGTCATTTTCCAAACTAACTTTTACTCACCAAATGATGCGCGTGATTCTGCTTGAACAAATCTATCGTAGCTTTATGATAAGTGAAGATAGAAAATATCATTGGTAAAAAAATATAGAATAAAAAAATTATGCACTTTCTCAAGTGCTTTTTTTATTGACCAAAAAAGAAAATAGGAATAAACTTAAAACATGACACCTGACAAAGGAGGTTGTTATGATATATATTATTGGTGGCATCAGCATCGTAGTCATTTTTTTTCTCGCGTACCGTAGGGGGCGAGAGTTTCGTCGAATCAATCGATTCGATGGAAAGTGACGAAAATGGGCTCACGGCGACAACGCCGTGGGCCGCCCGTGACAAAAAGCAAAACCACCTCACTCCATACATATTTATAATATGTTTCGGAAATGAGGTGGTTTTGTTGTTTATCAAAATGACTTTACGAACTTTACAAACTTTATGGACTTTCAACTAATATATAAACATCGCATCACCAAAACTATAAAATCTATATTTTAGTGAAATAGCCTCTTTATAACATTGTAGCATAAACTCCCGTCCTTCACTAGGGCTTCGGTCGACAAGTCTATCCCCTACAAATGCTGAAACAAGCATAAGCAAAGTTGACTTTGGCAAATGAAAATTGGTAATCATTGCATCAACTATTTTAAACTCAAATCCAGGCATGATAAAAATGTTAATATCACCTGTAAACGGACGAACCCCTCCCCTAATAGGGGAGGTTGGGAGGGATCCATCTTGAGATGAATATTCTTTTTTACTCTGGACCCCCTCTAACTCCCCCTGATAGGGGGAGAACAACTTAGCAACTCCTTCCAACGTTCTCACCGTCGTCGTACCAACCGCAACAACACGTCTTTCTTCCATCTTCGCTTTATTTATTTTCTCAGCGGTTTCCTCTGAAATTTCTACCCATTCACTATGCATGGTATGATCTTCCACACGTTCAGCTTTTACTGGCAAAAAAGTACCCAGTCCAACATGAAGAGTAACTTCAGCAAATTCCACTCCTTTTTCTTTTAATTTCTCTATTATATCATCTGTAAAATGAAAACCTGCAGTAGGAGCTGCCACTGAACCTTCTTCTTTGGAATACACTGTCTGATAAATTTCTAGTTGGTCTGGTTCATCTTTGACATAAGGAGGTACAGGAATATGTCCATACTTATTGGCTTTCGCCATCACTTCTTTGTCGTCTTCTTCAAATTGAACAAGAATAGTTCCCTCTAATTCTTTGATAATTACCGTACAATAAAAATCTGAAGCAAAACGCACATTCATCCCAGGCTTCACTCTCTTACCTGGCTTGGCTAATATTTTCCAAACACCAAGATTCCCCGTCGGACGGACAAGAAATATTTCTACTTCTTTTTGATTGAGTAAAGCTCTATCTGGCACACCGTCTTTATTTACATCATTATCACATGCTTCTAACCTACCAAAAAGTCTGGCTTTAAAAACTTTGGAATTATTCCAAACTAGCAAATCACCTTTCTCAAAATAATCTATAATATCATAAAAATGTTTATGATCTACTTTTTTGTTTTTTCGATCAACCAAAAAAAGCTTGGAACTATCACGAGGTTCAAGTGGTGTTTGGGCGATAAGTTCTGTGGGTAAAATGTAATCAAAGTCAGAGGTGTTCATAATAAATATTCTGTGCAAATCCGCGTAAAAAATCAGCATTAATCCGCGTTTCTAAATTTTTTAACAGCTTCTGCCACCACAGTAGCTACATTTTTATCAAGCACAGCTGGAATAATATTCTCAGCATCAGGATTCACAACATAATTTGCCAAAGCTTGAGCAACAGCCAACTTCATTTCCATAGTTACTTTACTAATTCTTGCTTCAAGCAAACCTTTGAAAATACCAGGAAAAACCAAAACATTGTTGACCTGATTTGGAAAATCTGAGCGACCAGTCGCCACCACAAAAGCTCCAGCTTCTTTGGCAACATCTGGAAATATTTCTGGTGTAGGATTAGCCATGGCAAAAATAATAGCTTTTTCATTCATTGTTTTTATCATTTCACCTGTCAAAACTTTTGGTTGACTTACTCCTACAAAGACATCAGAGCCTACCATCGCATCAGACAGACCGCCACACATATTATTTTTGTTTGTTCTATTCAATAATTCTTGTTTGACTGGATTTAGATCAGTACGTTCACGACAAACCAGACCTTTTGAGTCAATTAGTAAAATATCTGCGACACCAGCGTGAAGAAGTAAATTGGTAATAGCAACTCCGGCAGCACCCACACCACTAATCACAACTTTGACATCTTCTATCTTTTTATCTACCACTTTCAAAGCATTGTAAAGTCCAGCCAATACTACAATGGCTGTACCATGTTGGTCATCATGAAAAACAGGAATATCCAACTTATCTGCCAATCTCTGTTCTATCTCAAAACAACGTGGGGCAGAAATATCTTCTAGATTTATTCCACCAAACATTGGTGTGAGTAATTCTACTGTTCTAATGAATTCTTCAACATCTTGAGTTTTGATAGCCAAAGGAAAAGCATCAACTCCACCAAACTCTTTGAACAAAACACATTTTCCTTCCATCACTGGCAAACTTGCTTCTGGACCAATATCTCCAAGACCAAGTACGGCACTGCCATCAGTAATGACAGCGACCATATTTTGTTTGCGAGTATATTCGTAAACTTTCTCTTTATCTTTGGCAATTTCAAGACAAGGCTCAGCCACACCAGGTGTGTAAGCCAAACTAAGATCTTCACGACTTGAAATTTTGGCGCGAGAAATTACTTCGATTTTTCCTTTTAAATTTTTGTGATATTCTAGTGGGTTCATAATTTTATAAATATTTATTTTTAATTTGTTATTTTAATTTTTTATTTGCAATAAAATAAATAGAGATAAATAGAGATACTTTGAGATAATTACTGCTGAGTCTGCTGAGTCTGCTGTATCTGCTGATAAGCTAACTCTGATTCTTCCAAATTTATTTTTATATTTTTCAACGAAGACTGATCCGCCTTGGGCGGAAATACTTTAATGTTTTTATTTTTGTTTAAAGATACTTCTGTCTATTAAGATTATGTTCCTCCAAAGTCTTACCATATCTTACCACACCATCCTTATCTGTCAAAAAATACCAATATTCATTACTTTGTGGGTAAATAGAAGCCATAATAGAATCTAGACTAGGCGTCGAAATAGGCCCAATCGGAAGCCCTGGGTAACGATAAGTATTCCAAGGTGAAAGTGAGTCCCTATCTTCAGCAGTAGTAAATACTGTACCATTTTTACCAACAGCATAATGAACTGTAGAGTCAGCTTGCAAAGCCCAGTTTTGATCATAACGTCGCCAGAACAAATCTGAAACTAATTTACGATCTTTACTATCACGCACTTCTCTTTCTAAAATACTTGCCATCGTCAAAACTTCAAAAACACTATGACCCGATTTGGCGATATCAGCATACATCTGGTCAGTAAATTGATTTTCTCTTTCGTCAATTAATTTCTGGACGATTTCTGTGACAGTAGCATTTTTGAAAATACGATAAGTGTCTGGAGCAAGATAACCATCATAACTGACAAAATTTGGTTTGTCAGCCATAATTTTCCAATCTCCTTCCACAACAGGTGCTATTTCTCTTTCTACTTTGTAATTGTAAGCAGATTGTCCTACTACAGCCAAAAAATCTGTACTACTTACAATACCCTGCTTTTCAAAATAATCAGCAATCTCTCTCAAATCCCAACCAGGTAAAATAGTAACAGTAGTTTCAGCTTGTGTCGGATTGGCCAGAATATTTATCACACGAGCCAAAGTAATTGGTGACTCTACCACAAATTCACCTTCACGAATTTCTGTATCTAATTTTCTAAAAGATAAATATTTTTTGAAAAACCAAGCACTGCGAATAATATGTTTTTCTTCCAACTTTTCGGCAACCAACGAAACACTTTCTCCTTTTTCAATCTCAAAAGTAACCTTGTCAGCATATTGAGCAGGTGCACTAAAAATTTCAGAATACAAAAACCAAGCACCAATACCTATACAAATAAGTAAAATTAAAAAAATAAATTTCTTCATAGGTTTATTTTTTCAAACAGAATAAAAGATACGGGATACGAAATACGAAAGTTACGAAATTACGAAACTTTCGTATGTTCGTACTTTTCATATTTCGTATCCATTAAAATTTATAAATATTCTTCAAGCCCTTCTTCCCCAATCTTCTTCAACAATTCCTTTATCCTCGGCACATCATTTTTGTGACAAACCAAAGTTGTATTATTAGTATTTACCACGACCATACCTTTCAATCCTAAGGTTGCAACTAATCTACCTTTTTCTTCATTCAAAATTAAACTATCTGTAGAATCCAAATCAACCACAGTACCTTTTTCAAAATTTTTGTTAGTACCATCAACTAAAGCTTCTTTGAGAGCATACAAAGTACCAGGATCAGTCCAGCCAAGATCAACTTTGAGAACCACAGCTTGATCTTTGTCTATTTTTTCAACAATGGCATTATCAAAAGATACCGCCTCTAATTTTGGATATTCAGTTGCTAAATCTTTTTTTCCACTGACCATATCGTCCAGTGCAATATACATTTCTGGTTTATGCTTTTTGTAAAGTTCCAAAACAAAGTCAAGATCAAAAATAAAATAGCCAGGATTCCACATCCACTCTTGACTCTCAAACATTTCTTGACACTGCAAAAGTTCAGGGTGATATTTCCAACTATCAAATTTGAACAAATCCCCTGCAATATTTTCACCCAGATGTATCCAGCCCAAATTTTCATTGGCAAAACGAGCTTGTTCACCCAAGAAAACAAATCTCTTAGGATTTTCTGCAATAAGTTTATCTGCCTTTTTCAAAGCTTCCACAAAATTGTCAGGCTTTTTCATAAAGTGGTCAGCCCACAGCATAGCGATTGTCCCAGTCATACCTTGTTTTTTGAGACGCATCAAAGCAAGACCAACGGCAGCTGCCAAATCACGCCTAGCTGGTTCTCCTAGAATATTATTTCTATCAAGTTTTGGCAAGTGTGTACAAACCAAATCAACATATTTGTCGTTAGTTGAAACATAGACATTTTCTACACCAAAACTTTCTACTCTATCCAAAGCCATAGCAATAGTAGATTTGTCACCTTTTAGAATTTCAAATTGTTTTGGACTAGATTTACGACTAATTGGCCAAAGCCTGGTGCCGGCTCCGCCAGCGAAGATTAGGATTTTCATAAAAATTAGTTTATTGGATTATTAGTTTACTAGTTTATTATTTGAATTGGAATACATAGAGATAAGCGGAGATAAGATTGAAATAATAATAAACATAATTATTAAAAAAGTGATAAAGTGATTAGGTGATTAAATGTGTTAAAAATGCGTACAATGGTTGTGTAACATTCATTACTAACCACTGGGAACTAAATAATAAAATCATTGCTAACAAAAAGCCACCCAAAATATCACGAGGATAATGCACTCCGACATAAACACGAGAAAAAGCAATAATTGTGGCAAGCAATAAAACAAAAATAGAAAAGCCAAGACCAGCACCCATAAGTACTACGCTTCCGACGAGCAAAAATGACATACTAGTATGATCAGAAGGAAAAGATTTCCAAACTTCGATTGGATGAAGCAACATTTTTGTTTCTGGAAATTCTACAATCGGACGAGGGTGTTTCCAAAATAAAGCCACACCATAACTAATTACAAAAGAAAAAACAAAAGTTGTAAGTAATATTTTTACCATTGTTTCAAATTTTTCTGGATCAACTCCACCCAAAACAAATACACCCCAAGTAATAACAAAAAATGCCAAAACATAAATAAGTAAGTTGGCAGAAAGATACATTAACCTATCAAACCAAAGACACTTACCTAACTGGGCGTTTATTTTGAAGAATAGTTTTTGTGATATAGACATAACACTTCATCACTTTAGCACCTAATCACCTGATCACTTTCAGAATAATTAGATAAATTAATTAATATTTTTTTCCACAGATTTTATTTCTGACCAAAGCATTGCTCCAATTTCTTCTCCAAGATCTAAAGCTTTTTTATAATCTTTGTGCTCTATCCAATTTTCATCAAGTGCAAAATAAAATATATATTTTGATTCATTTAATGATCCATAGGACATCTCATAAAAATTCAACTTTACTTTATCTCTTCTTCGACCATAGCCTTCCACAAAATTTAATATCACAGACATAGATGACCTTCTCAATTGTGAGACTGACGAATACAATTCTTCTTTAGGAAATTTTTTTGTTACTTCATAAGCGCATTTTACATAACTATGCATTAGTTTTTTTAATTTATTTTGAAACTCACTCATTGTATTTTCCAACATAATTCAACGTAGTGTGATTAGGTGATAAGGTGATTAAGTGATTAGGTATTTTTTAGATAACGCAAGTATGCTTCAACAAAACCGTCGAGTTCCCCATTCAACACCCCCTCATCATCCGTCGTCTCATAACGAGTACGTAAATCTTTGACCATATGATAAGGATGCAAAACATAACTTCTGATTTGACTTCCCCACTCTGGACTTTTGTATTCTCCACGAAGTTTCAGTCTTTCTTCTTCGTCTTTTTCTTCTTGCAACTTTTGTAATCTGGATAGAAGAACTTTCATGGCTAATTTTCTATTTTGTTGTTGTGATTTTTCATTTTGACAAGTCACGGTAATGCCTGTAGGAATGTGTACCAGACGTACAGCACTATAAGTCGTGTTGACACTTTGCCCGCCATTTCCACCAGCCATAAAAGTATCAATACGCAAATCTTTTTCGTCTATTTTGACAGCTTCCTCTTCTTCTAACTCAGGAATTACTTCTACTAGAGCAAAAGAGGTGTGGCGCATTTTTTCAGCATCAAAAGGCGAAATGCGAACCAGCCTGTGAGTACCATGTTCAGATTTCAAATGACCGTAAGCAAAAGTACCTTCCACACGGAAAGTAACAGACTTAAGTCCAGCTTCCTGACCCTTGGATTCGTCCAAAATGGTCGTTTTCCAGCCTTTTTGATCAATGTAGCGAAGATACATCCTAAGAAGCATCTCAGCCCAATCCTGAGCCTCTGTACCACCACTACCAGAGTGTATAGCGACAATAGCATTTTCTCTATCATGCTTACCATCAAATAGTGTGTTAAACTCCAATTTCAAAATATTTTTTTCCAAAATATAATATTGTTTTTCTATTATCTCGCGCATATTGACATCTTTGTCAGCTTCATCCAACTTCGCGATTTCTAACAAGTCTTTTGTTTCTTTGTCATATTTACTCCAAAGATTAATTTCGGCTTGCAAATCACTCATTTCTCTGCTTTTTTTAGTAGCATTTTCTTGGTCCTTCCAAAAATCTGGTTTGTTTACTTCTTCTGCGATTACCAAAACTTGTGACTGTTTTTTGGCAATGTCCAAAATATCGTACATTTCTGACAATTTTTTTTGTAGATTTTCAATTGATTTTACCACTTCTTGCATTTCCATATTTGCTATTAATATTTACCTTATTATGCCTGAATTTGAAATAAAAAACAACCCCTATACTTGACAAATTCCTCTATTTAAGCTCTGTCACCTGATCACCTGTTCACTCGAACACATAGCCAAACAAAAACAGCCTTACCAAATAAGACTGTTTTAAAATTTCTGCGTTCATCCGCGTAATAAATCTGTATAATCCGCGTCTTTTACATCATTCCACCCATACCACCACCCATAGCAGAAGGAGCTGAATCATCTTTACTTGGCAAATCTGTCACTACAGCTTCTGTAGTCAGAAACATTCCAGCGACAGAAACAGCATTTTCAAGAGCACTACGAGTAACTTTGGTTGGATCTATCACACCAGCAGCCACCATATCTTCATATTGACCAGTAGCTGCATTGAAACCAAAATTCCCTTCGTGTTTTTTGACTTCTGCAACAACCACAGCACCTTCAAAACCAGCGTTGTGAGCAATCACACGGAGTGGTTCCTCTAGAGCACGTCTCAAAATATTGACAGCCACCATTTCTTCATCTGGCAAATTCAAATTGTCAAGTGCACGACTAGCACGAATTAGAGCTACTCCACCACCAGGCACAACACCTTCTTCGGTAGCAGCTTTGGTTGCACCCACAGCGTCTTCTATTCTGTGTTTAACTTCTTTCATCTCAGTCTCAGTAGCAGCTCCCACACGGATAACCGCTACACCACCAGCCAATTTGGCTAGACGTTCTTGTAATTTTTCTTTATCAAAATCACTGTCAGAAGTTTCAATCATTTTGCGTATTTGAACGACACGACCTTCCACTTTACTAGCTTCTCCAGCACCTTCTACTATAGTAGTAGTTTCTTTGGTAGCGACGACTTTGCGAGCATGTCCAAGATCTTCTAGGGTAGTATTGGCAAGTTTCATACCAAGTTCTTCGGTAATTACTTTGCCACCAGTCAAAATAGCAATATCTTCAAGCATTTCTTTGCGTCTATCACCAAAACCAGGAGCTTTGACAGCCAACACATTGAAAGTGCTACGAAGTTTGTTTAAAACTAAAGTAGTTAGAGCTTGACCGTCAACATCTTCCGCAATCACAACCAATTCTTTATGACCACTCTCAACTACTTTTTCCAAAATTGGTACGATGTCTTCTACTGAAGAAATTTTTTTGTCAGTGATTAGAATCATCGCATCTGTATACTCAGCTTCCATACGTTCGTTGTTGGTCACCATATATTGCGATATTAGACCTTTGTCAAAACGCATACCCTTAACCACTTCTATTTCCAAACCAAAAGACTGTGAATCTTCCACAGTAATTACACCATCTTTACCTACTGCTTTCATCGCCTCGGCAATTTTTTCACCGATTTCTCGATCATTGGCCGAGATAGAAGCTACATTGGCAATCTCATCATCTTCAACTTGTTTGGAAACAGTATTGTGAAGTTCAGCGACAATCGCTTCGGCCGCTTTGTGCAAACCACGATTAAGAGCGACAGGATTAGCACCAGCTGTGACATTTTTCATTCCTTCTTTGACAATAGCTTGAACAAGCACTGTGGCGGTGGTAGTACCATCACCCACGACATCATTAGTTTTGTTGGCCACTTCTTTGATAAGTTCTACACCAATATTTTCAAATTTATCTTCCAATTCAATTTCACGAGCAACAGACACACCATCTTTGGTAATTACTGGAGCACCATAGCCCTTGTCCAATACCACATTACGTCCTTTGGGACCAAGAGTTACTTTGACCACATTGGCCAAAATATTGACACCATTGACAAGAGCTTGTCTAGCGTCGTTATCAAATTTTATTTGTTTAGGCATAACTTTTTGTTTTAATTATTTTATTAAGTTTATATTTTAATCTTTATTTATTTGTAAAAAATGTTTGTAATAAATTGAGATAAAATTTCATTGAGTAAATAAAACTAATTATCTCTATTTATCTCCTTACTTGCCCGCCTTGGGTGGATCTCTATCTTGTTTTCTATCACGAAGAGATAAAATAGAGATAATAAACAAAACTTTTTTAAAACAATTAGTTCTGCTCGATAACTGCTATCACATCCACATGATCCAAAATCTTGAAATCAACGTCACCTATTTTTATTTCTTCCCCACCCCATTTTTTGAACAATACTTTCATGCCAACAGACAAACCTAATTTAGCCAATTTTTCACCATTACCAAGTGCCAAGATTTCCCCTTGAGCTTTTTTTTCTTTGTCTGCAGTATCTGGCAAAAAAATTCCAGAAGCTGTTTTTTCTTCCTCGGCTTGAGGTTTGACCAAAATACGGTCACCAAGTGGTCTAATATTCATATACTATAAATTTAAGAATTAATTATCACTCAATATTGATGAGTGATAATATCTTACAACCAACCACCAAAATTGTCAAGGGAACACCAATCTTAACACGAATAGACGCTAATACACTAGTGAAGGTAGGGAAATTTACTTAAAAAATAAAAACTAACTTATCAAGCTAGTTCTTCCAAAGGTAAATATTCGTGCAAATTCGTGTTAAGATTGGTGGTTATATTAGTGCAAATTATCAGCCTAAGGCTGATCCGCCTATGGCGGAGTGTCAAGATTAGTGTTTCAAGAGACCAATGTTAGCAACAGCTTGATGCGACGACCGTATATAAAATTCGTGATGCCTGTCAGAAAACACGAATTAAAAACAGCGTACGCTTCACGCATGTTGCTAACATTGGCTTCTTTAGCGAACAACAGAGGTATATTAGACAAAAAAGGTCAAAGTGTCAATCAAAAAAAATTGGCTTAAAACAGCCAATTTTATTTTTTTGGGGACAGATAAGTGGACTACTCTGTGGACAAACGGCCTATAACTGCCAAATATAGACTAAAAATCATCAACCCCACATAAGAAGATATTAAATAATGATCAAAAAAACCTAAAATAAGAAAAATAATAGCTAAAATAAAACAAAAAAATACTTTCTTCTTATTTAAAATACTCATATAATAAATAAAAAAAGTAGCTAAAATAAAACAAAAAAAGGCAAAACCTACAATACCATTTTCAACAATAAACAATAAGAAAATATTATGAACTGGTTGATAGGTAGTGCCATTGTGGCTTGGGTCTAAATTGTAACTAGCCAAAGTATAATTGCCAGGCCCTACTCCTATATATTTATGATTATCCCAAATTTTCAGAGCTTCTCCATAACCTACGACTCTTTCCGAAATAGATTTCATTTCATATACAGACTGTGTATTCGTTCGAGTCAAGACTAAAGGCCAATAAAAATTGAACATCATGGTAAATATTATTACAGAAAAAATCATCGTCCAAGCAACTTTTTTATTTTTTATTAGACAATACAAAAAAATAAAAATTACAAATACAAACCAAGCCAACCAAGCTGTACGACTAAAAGTAAAAAACAAAGCCATAGTTTGTAACAACATAATCACTATCAAAAATAATTTTTGTTTTTTTTCTACCACTCTTTTCATCAATAAAAATGTAAAAAATATTGTCAAAACTAAATAACCACCAAAAATATTTGGACTACTGAAGGTACCATAAGCTCGAAGCCAACGTCCAATGCTATCACTAGCAATGACTGACACACCTGACACTTCTGGAGCATGTAGAGCTAAACCCAGAAATTTGTTAGCAAAAGAATGTTGTGACAAAAATTGCCAAATCCCGAGTACACTTGGCAAAATACTTCCCAATACGACCGGCCAAAAAATTTCCTTCAATTCCAAAAATCTACTTGTCAAAATTATAAAAAATAAAAATGAAAGCATCCACCATCTGGTCACCTGCCAAGCTATTTGTAAATCAAGCGTGGTAAAAAAAGTATTGAAAAGTAAGTAAAATAAGAAAAATAAAATTGAGACTGAGAATAATTTTTCCTTACTCAAACCACGGTCTATTTTTATAATTTTTTTCTTTAGTAAAACAAAATAATCACTAATAAAAAAAATGATAAGCAACCAAAGCAGTAATTCAGTTACATAAAAACCTAGAGTACCATACTGCCATTTGCTCATATTGAGAAATTGCTCTTTGACAATATAGATAGTCTGGAAAGGTAAAAGAAAGATGAAAAGTTGAGACAATATTTTCTTTATTTTATTTAACATAAAGTAATAAAAAATAACAAAGATCAAATTACAAATTCCAACTTATCCCCTACAAAGAGGAGTAAACAATAATTTTCAATATACAATTTTGTAATTTGAAATTTGTCTATTGTTTGTAATTTGGATTTTGTAATTTGAAATTTTTTAAATAATTTTTTAAAGTAAATCAACACATGACTTAAGCCACTTCTCACAATATTCACTTCTCCTGTCATTTTCATGAAACTTCAAAAAATCATCAGAAATGACTACCCTTGTGTCTGGCATGTCAGCATACAGCCCATAATTTTCCCTTATTTTTGATATTTGTATTTTTTTCAAGAATTTTGCTAAATGTTTTTTTTCAGACAAAAACTTTTCTAAACTACTTT
>Ga0210006_1000802_pt1 | contig 23226 bp, 33 predicted proteins | sample CryGey02umfilter_2_FD_185452 | JGI IMG/M metagenome (GOLD analysis project Ga0210006, IMG submission 185452) | Groundwater microbial communities from aquifer in Utah, USA - Crystal Geyser 4/10/14 0.2 um filter (SPAdes) (version 3) | ecosystem: Environmental > Aquatic > Deep subsurface >... | reverse complement strand
TGGCTATTATTTTATAGAGCTTTTGATGCAAAAGGAATGGACTGTTCGCAACATCAGATAACACAGTATATGTGGTTCACTCGTTAAAAGTAAGTGCATTAATACAGGGAAGGTAGATAAACCATAGGATGCTTCATCCTAGCTTCATGTTGTTTTTTATATAGTCATAATGGAGGTTATATGAAGCATACTAATCATCTTGTCATCTGTTTGGTTTTGATCGGTATTACCGGACTTGCCTACCTTTTTATCCCTCAGGTACAAAGCTTAGGTTGGTTTGGAGTTATTATTTTAACCTGTCTGGTGATGCACATCTTTATGACTAGTGGTGAGCATGGTCGAACCATGCAAGATAGTAATCACAAACATTAAGGTAGTATTCTATGAACTACGACTATGGCAATTGGCTCCTGGTTTTTTTTAATATCGTTTTGTTTCTGTACTTTATAAAAGTTGCCTTTCGTCCGAGAACCAAGACTGATTGGACTACCTATCGTTGCAAGCGATCTATTTCATAGGTTAAACAAATTCGGAAAACAGTAACTTCTCTCGGAAAACTCAAATTAAGAATCGGTTTCATCCCTACTTCATGTTGTTTTTCGTATCATAAATACATCATGAACCATGAATTTACAGGTAAAAACCCAACTTTTCCTATTTTTCTTAAAGGTTTTGTTGTAGGTATTTTAGGTTTAAGTGCTTTTTATTATCTTTTGCTTTATGCAGTAACCGGTGATCCACGGCATCCCTTCACCCAGTTCACCCTTTTTCAACCATGGATGAGCTTTTTGATTATTGGTTTTGGTATTCAAATGGGGCTGTATTGGCTAATGCGTAAAGGAGTTCGGTTTAAGCTGGTCCAAAAAAAAGATTCTCAAATGGCTGCTGGTACCAGTACGGCAGTATCAGGAATGGCAATGGTAGCTTGTTGTGCTCATCACGCCGTTGATCTTCTTCCTATTCTTGGGCTATCGGCAGCAGCACTTTTCCTATCTGAATATCAGGAACAACTACTTATTTTTGGAGTTGTCACAAATCTGATAGGTATTAGCATGATGCTCTGGTTTATTACCGGCAAAGCCAGTCCGTCTGAATTATTCAGTTATATTTCTTCTAAGCGCAAGGAGGTCTTATGAACTCAAAAATATTTTTTGTTATTTTACTCGTTATTGCCGGAGTGGTTATCTTTGGGATATCGGCAAAACAAGAACAGGAAATTTCTGCAACGGCATCTACAACAATAGAAGCAGGTTCACATTCACAAAATTCAGGATTATTAACACAAACCAAAACAATGGGAGCTGTAGAGGTTGAGGTCAAGCCAGTATCAGTTGTGTTTGGGAAAGAGGTTGTTTTTGAAGTTTCCATGAACACCCATTCGGTGGAATTAAGTTATGACTATACAAAGATTGCAACATTAACCGATGAACTCGGTAATTCATATAAACCCACAAAATGGACTGGGGGAAACAGCGGTCATCATTTTACAGGAGAGTTAGTGTTCGAACCTCTTTTAGAAAACCCAAAGGAGTTGACATTGATTCTTGAAGGGGTCGATAATAAATCAGAGACTTTTAGTTGGCAGTTATAAGCAAAGCTTACTTCTCACGTTTGATGTATTTCAGGAATTTATACAGCAGCCAAAAAGCTGTCAGGACAAAAACAATATCAAGCCCTGGTATTTTTTGAACAAATGATGTTGCTCCGACAGCTACTGATTGGATAAGCTGGGTCACACTTTCCTCACTACGTTGCATTGCTAATCTACCAGATAACGACAGATATATAATGATAAGTCCGGTGATTGAAAATAGTGTAAAAGAAATGAGATCAGAAACCATGATCATATGAGTTTTGCCCAAAAAAGTTACTTCACGAAATGGTTTTCTAAATATTGGTTTTTCTAAAATGTTTCGTTTGTCTATGAGTAAACTTGCAAGGTAAAGTGGGGTAACCATTCCCAGTACATAAAAAAATCCTACCAAAAGTGACTGTACCATCGTAGGGCTTAAGGTAGAAAGCGCGAGGACACCAATAAGAACAGGAGCGCAACACGCACTGGTGATACCGGAAATAATTCCTAGAAGATAGGTTGAAAAGGGATCGTCTGCCTGTTTTGTAAAACTAAAGTTAGGCATCGGAAGTTTAAAACCAATAAGAGAAGAAAAACCTACCAAGATAAGAAATACTCCCCCAATTATATAGGTTTGATCGTGGAAACTAAAAAACAGTTGAGTCAATGCCTTTGCTCCTAAAACTACTGGAATCATGATTGTAAAGATTCCAAGCGAATATATAAACGTCATTAAAACTACGCGCTTTTTTTCTTTAAAAACGTTTGCAAAATATGCAGGAAGTAAAAACGTAATACAACATGGTGCAAATAAGGCCACCATGCCTGCTATAAATGAGGCGAGTAATGAAAGTTGAAATATGGTATCCATTTTTATTTAACTACCGTAGCTGAAAACATTGTTTCGAGTTTTGGGAAGTTGGAGTTGTCGGTTTCAATATATATACTGCGCGTTAAATCGCCCAAGTCGGTATCGTCCTTGTGAACAGCTGGATCAAAAATTACATCAACGATGGTACTTTGATATGCATCAAGTTTTGTTGCTTCAACCGTTGCTTTTGTGCATCCACAGGATGTTGAAACACGCGTTATGGTAATTGGCAGTGGCGTGTAGTTGGTGAGTGTGTAGCTTAAGCTCGCCACATCGCCATAAATTACGGTTCCAAGAGATTGTTCATTTGGCCACAATGAAACTGAAACCTGCTGCTCTCTGTAAGCGTTGGTACCTCCTTCAAGGTCATACACGTTTGTATAACCAAGAGAAATAAGTTCTTTTGAAGCTTGTGCGCTCATTCCCCCTGAACGACAGTACACAACGATCGGTGTGTTTTTATCGGTTGGGAGTTTGTCGATATCTTGGACAATGCGATCATAGGGAATAAAAGCATCCGTTTCTGGTATGTGAGTTTGTTCTGGAGTATGAACATCAATGACAAATGTAGATGGTTTATCTGAAAGAAGTGCAAGCTCTTTAGGAGAGATCATGGTTACCGATGGTTGGTTACTTTTTTCTTGTGGAGTGTTAGTATACGCGTAGTTGGTAGGTTGGCTCACAAACCATGTTAGTCCAAGTCCGACAATAAAAAGTGTGCTAAGAAGAATTCGTTTTTGTACCATGAGGGGTTTTACTATTTTGATACGACTGCGGAAAGACTAAATGATAATGTTGGGTTTTGTGGATCATTGGTATTCATAGTCACTGTTCGGCTAATTGGACCAACGCCACTTGGACCATGAAATGCTGGGTCGAACTCTACGGTTAGTGTGGCCGTTTCATGAGGGTTTACTTCAAATACGCTGGAGCTTTTTTCATGCATGCCGAATTTTTTTGATGTCTGGGTATCTGTTGTTAACTGTGCCGTTGTACACATGCATGAGGTAAGTACTTCGTATAGCTTAAGTGGGGCATCACTTGCATTTTCGATATCAAATGTTTTGGATACTACCCCTCCGTTTATACTTATAGTTCCCCAATCAAAAGATGTTTCTTTAAGTGGTGTGATTGCTACCTTGGCATCCGTGATAACTTCAGGAGATGTGCCAGCGGAACTGCCCAACATTACAATCCCTATAAAAACGACGAGAATTGTAATGGCTACCCCAATTACAAAAGGGTCTATTCGCTTTTTGTTTTCCTTTTGTGATTGTATGGAATGATATTGGTTTTTACTCATTAGTACTTTTGCATGGTAGTTACGCCCCACACCCTCCCCCGCCCTGGGCAGGTTTTGGAAGGCTTTTTATATTCTCCCGGGTTTGTTGGTATCCTTGTGAGCTTGAGTATGAAGAACCTAAAACAGTTTTGGCATCTATATGTTCCCATGATGTCCCTTGCTCTTCAAAGTATGTTGCCAGATCAAGGTATGTTTGAGGAAACCAGAAAGAGTTTACTTTGAGCGCTACGCGGTACATATCTTGTTCACCAACGCCATTTTTGGCCATTAACTCAAGTAATCCAAGCATTGCCATGCCGTGGTTACAATCAGGAAAGTGAGTTGAATTACCACAGCATGGACGAAAAATACCCCGTGAAGCTTTATCAACAAGAGCTTGTTGTTCAGTCGTCAAGGTAACATAAGTATGTTTGCTATAGTGGTCGTTACCTGCCCCAACTGCGAGTGACCACCCTCCAGTAGATGCAAAGCCACCAGTTCCGCCGTATTGTGGATCAGTCATTTCTCCCGTATCAAGAATCTCATTTTTATTACTCAGTCCGAACGCCCACAGAAGATCCAATAAATAGCGACTATTTTGCAAATTCAATACAATTGGTTGGTCACTATTTCCTGAAAGCAGCTGTTCTTCTTCAGCGGAGAGTCCATTCTCAAAAAGTGGTCTAAACTTTTGTTCATCAATTACGCCATCAACAATCATTCGTTTCCCAAGGTCTCCCCATGAAATAGGCAGTGTAACGCCTTCTGCGGGAAGTACGGCGCTTGAGAGTAATGTTGTGTCGGGTGATGTGAGTGTAGGTTCATTTTGTTGAATAGTTGTTCCCGTTTTAACTGTAGAGATTGACTTGGATAACCACGATTTTGGGGTAATGGAGATATCAAATGTTTGAGTTGCAATCAGGGTTGCGAAAAGTGTTAATGTTGTTCCTTGCCAGAATCTATCTTTTTCAGTGATTTTACGCAATTGGTTGAGTTTAAATCTTATGTTGTAGTCAGGTGTTGTGCGTTCCATATACTTATATTGAAACAATACCAAAACAAAAATGAAGAGAAGATGAAGAATTCTAATGGCTGAATAATATCGTTATTTTAGTTCCTGTATCGCGTATAGAGCTAAACGTGATGGTTCCATTCATTTGTTCAATTACAGCTTTGGAGATCGCTAGTCCTAATCCTGACCCTGGGGTTTTTACATCTTCGCCTCGGTAAAATCTTGAAAAGATACGAGACTGTTCATTTTTACTTATACCACGTCCACTATCTTTAACTATTATTTTAATGTTTCGGTTTTCTTCTTTTAGGACAAGTAATATCGAACCGTGAGGTTTATTATAGATCACGGCGTTATGAACGATATTGCTTAGTGCTCGTTGAAGTAATTTTTTATCGCCTACGATTGAGACATTTTTTTGGATATCCACTGTTACAGATAGAGATAGTTCTTCTCCAAGAGTTACGGCCAGTTCAGCCAAGTCTGTCATTACCGTTGAAAGTGAAAATTCAGTTGTATCTTGAGGTTTCGCACCAACTTTTGAAAGAAATAAAAGGTCTTGTATTGTATCGTTAGCATGATCTATTGTTTCAAGCAATTCGTTTTTTTGCATTAAATCGAGAGAACTGTTTTCAATCTGAGAACGAAGAACGGCTAGTGGTGTTTTAAGTGTGTGGGCAGCCTCCGCAAAAAACTCACGCTCGCTATTAAATGTTTTTTCAAGTTGAGAAAGCATGGTATTTAATGCAATTTGAATAGTTTCTAGTTCTTCGGTTGGGGAATTGATGGTAATTCGCGTTGATAATGACGATAAGTTACTCACCGATTTAGCTTGCTCGGCGATGTTATTTAGCGGAAGAAGTTGTTTTTTAAGCAAATGCTGTCCAATGAGTGTTGCAGGCAGAACCCCTAAACATAAAACTCCTATGATAATAAGCAGCATTTTGTAGTAGGTTGCGTTGAGGACTTGCGTTGAATATCCAACTGCAACAATTCCATTGCCTGAACTTACGGTAACTGGCATGGCTGCAAAACGTATATTATTTACGGTGAAATGTATGGGTGCTTCTACAGTTAGATTACTGAACGCAAGAATCCTTTGAAGTTGATGTTCCGTAGTGAGGGCTACGTCCGGACTGTTTGTTTCAAGAATCGGTGAACCGTCAGGTGATAAAACGACTACGGTCATCCCCTGTCCGCTTACGAGGTTTTTGATCAGAGAATCACGTTCATCGCCTTTATAATTTTGAACTATTTGATGTGCTTCTGTTACCGCAATATGCACGTGATGGTCGATCTGGTCTTTAAGTGTTGCCCAAAATAATCCAGTAATGGTGAAAGCGAAGAGAAGAAAAATCGATACAATAGAAGCAAGATACCAGAGAGATAATCTTCTTGCTAAGGTTTTGCCAAAAATGTTGAATTTATTTGCGTGCATCTGTTCCTAGAATATACCCTTTACCACGAATTGTTTTGATAAGCGAAACCTTTGTTTGTTGCTCGAGTTTTCTGCGTAAGTTACGAATATATACATCGACAACGTTTGAAAATGTTTCAAAATCGCTTCCCCAAATGTGTTCCATGAGCATTGTTCGGGTTACAACTTGTCCGCTATGATAAGCGAGATATTCGAGAACTGCAAATTCTTTAGCTGTTAACTCGAGCGTATTGTTTTTAATTAAGGCAATATGTTCTGCAGGTTTTATGGTTAAGGAACCGATCTTAATTATAGGCAGGGCACTGTTTGAATTTCTACGCACCACCGCGTGAATTCGTGCAATAAGTTCATTTGAATCTACGGGTTTTGGGATATAATCATCTGCTCCTAAGTTAAGCCCGTTTACTCTGTTTTCTACATCACCGCGAGCTGTAATAATGATAATCGGTGTTTTATTATTTGTTTTTCTTAAAGATTCGACCAGATCAAAACCATTTCCATCAGGAAGATTAATGTCAAGCAAGATACAATCATATTCGTTTACCTCAAGCTCAATTAATCCAGTTTCTTTTGTATGAGCAATGTCAACAACAAATCTATTTCGCATAAGAATTTGCGTAAGGTTTTTAGCTAGTTTAATGTCGTCTTCAACGATAAGGAGTTTCACGATTGTGGTAACAGTATACTATTTTACTGCCCAGATTTGTTTTGCTCTATCGGGAACAGTTCCTAGTGTTGCCGTGCTAAAACATCCGGTGTCTGTTGGCCAAACTGCCGCTGAGTGCCACAATCTAAGTTCACATCGTTCAGGATCAGACGTGTTTTCAAGATTCATTAATAGATCATATGTTTGTCCATCAGCTGATACACCGTAGGTATAACTAAGCGCAAACCACCAGGGAGTATCATCATTGCCTTTTTTGTTAGTGGGATCCTTGGGAACGTATTCTAAAAACTGCAAAAAATTATCATCGGTTGTGAGCCAGTTTGATTCGGTACAGATGCTTGTTGCCCAGTCGGATCGATTTCCTCCACAGGTGTTTGACGGTCTAAATGGTGGATATTTGCCGTAGGTGTAATAGTACTGATTGAGCGCAAGTTTGAGTTCTACAAGGTCGCCTTTTCTTTTGGTATCGCGTGCTCTTACCAGTGAGCCGCCAAAACTTGAAATTCCTATGCCTGCTAGAAGACCAATAATCACAATCACAACCAATAGTTCAATGAGGGTAAACCCGTTGTTATTTAAAGAGATTTTTGTCATAATCTTGAGGTGAATTTTGTTGATCGAGAAAATGTTCCTCTTCAGGAGCAAGTGAGCGTGAATCGTTCTTCAAAACGATTTCATAAAAGATGACTGAAATAATAATAAGTGCGCCAACGAGAAGATATGTTTTTATGTTTTTCATGCGTATTATAAATGTACCATGTGTTTGGATGACGCGTAACGAAACGACCTAGACCCGACAGGTCTAGGTTAGGCAGTGCGATATAATTGATTTGTGATTAAGGCAGTTCTTTTTGATATGAATGGAGTCATTATAGATGATTTGTTAATTCACGCTATTGCATTTAATGAGGTTCTTCTGCCTTATGGGATTGGCATTTCTCATAAAGATTATCTAAATGACTATGCTGGTAGAACTGACAGAGATGGTTTTGAAGATATGGAGAAAAAGTTTGCTCTTAAGTTACCCATTGGGGATCTTTTAGTGAGAAAAGGTAGAGCATATGTAAACCTTTTCCCTGAGCATAAAAAGAGTTTCCCTGGAGTTGTAGATCTTGTCAAAAAGCTGTCAACCATTTTTGTACTAGCTCTTACTTCGAGTGCATCAAAATCAGAGATTGAGTTGACGATAAATGAGTTCAAAATAGATTCGTATTTTAAAGTTATTGTCTCAGCAGATGATGTAAAACACGGCAAGCCAAACCCTGAGCCGTATCAAAAGACTATCTCGTTGCTTGGTTTTAAACCAGATGAGTGTGTTGTGATTGAAGATGCAAAGGATGGAATCATGTCTGCAAAGGCCGCAGGAAGTTTTTGCATAGCCATAACGACAACGCATAACCGGGATGTGTTAACTAAAGCTGACATTGTGGTTGATTCTTTTTATGAGATTTTTGAAGCGATTGGGAAGATTAACAAAGATCTGACCTAGTTCTGGGAAGTTTGGGTTGTAATTGTCGGTTTTTATTTATTGAGTTTTTTGGATACACTACCAACAAATAATCGGTAAGCCAGCCGGGATTCCTTTTTGTAGATGATGGGAGTTCCTAAGTGGGATTTACATTGTGGGCATATAAGTTGAGGGATATAAGCAAGAGTAACATTTTGTTGGTCTGCATATACGCTGTCCGATATTCTGTCCAGGTACATACGCTTTAAAATTCCTGGTCCATCTTTTTGGTACAAGCAAATGTGTTCATCACAATCCGCGCAGAAGATGTCGAGCAATCGCGACCGCCCTCCCCTCGCCTTTTTGTATGTATCGTTTTTGATTAATGGCATAAAACCAAAGAGAATGATTAATGAGAGATAAGGCCAGAAACAAGGGTTTTGAGAGGAGGAATATCATCCATTATTGTTTTCCAGACAACGTTAAGATCAATATTACTGTAATCGTGAACAAGGAAATTTCGTAAATCAATAGTTTCTTTTAGGGGGAACGTGGGATGCTGTGTTGAAAAGTCTTCGGAAAGTCTATGGGCGGCTTCACCAATCACTTCAAGGTTTTTAATAACAGCGTCCTGGCACATTTGGTTAGTTACAAACTCATCAAACGACATGTGGTAAGTATACCTTTCAATTTTAGCAATCGCATCCGAAATGTCTTGCAAATAGACAATACTATCTTTTTTCATACAGGGTTTGGATATCTTTTTCAATGTACGGTTTAATTGTTGGTTTTAAACTAGTACGCGTTACAAGATCTACAGGTCTACCAAACTGGGTTTCTAAAGCGCTTTTTATTCTTGATAGACCAAATAACGATTGTGGATAATCAAAATCTATTAAAACATCTACGTCACTTGTTGGAGTTTGCTCATTTCGTGCAAATGAGCCGAATAAACCTAAATAGGCTATTCCTTTGTTGATGCAAAATTCGTCAATGAATGTATTATCTATGTTTAGTCTTTCGTTCATGATCAAATTTTACCATGGTTTTATAACAAGAACATTCACTATAGATATGAGGCGATTAATATCTCGAGAGTGAGATTGTTGGAAATTTAGCGCAATACCTGTTAATTACCTAGACTTTGGAGGTCTAGCGGCTGTTTTAGGGTGTATTTTCAAGAAGTTGTAAGGAAACGTGCCGTTTTTGTCCATGTGAAGGGAAACTAAACATTTGATGTTTAGTGTACGTTTGTAACGGTTCAATACGTTATAATTGGTTAATGGTTGTCGTAATTGAAAAAGGGCTGACAAAAGAAGATATTCAAAAAGCTCGTGAGGAATATAGAACCTATATCAAGGTCACGGCTGATCTCGCCAAACAAATAATTGCAATTGGTGGGGAATATCATGCAGATGCTGAAATTGTTCTGATTGAGAAGTTCGGCTCTGAAAGTCGAAATATTTGGGGTGGGGGTTACAATATTGAACTCAAGCAATTCGAAACGAATGCGCTTATCAATATTCGACAACCAAATAACACAAGTATGGAAATTATTGATCCTGAGGCGCGAAGTGCGTTCCTTGCATTCGTTTCAGAAAAATTGAAGAACATCGAAACATATTTATGAGCTACTCCCCCACTCTACAAGATGCATGTACGGACCTTCAACGCGCAGTGTATGCGAGTATGGGTGAGCAAGGGTTTAAAAGTGAGACGGCTATAACGTTTTTAAGTCATGCCAAGGAGATTATATCCAAATATGAAGCCACGTTTTCACCCTCTAAATACAAAGTCGTAGAGGACTGTTTAAAAAAGTCTCAGGACGAGGATCATATGCTATGGCAAAGACAAGAAAAACTACTTACACTTGCTAGTTTGCTGAGGTAGGTTTTTCACCAAGAAGGTTAATGATTTGATCTTTGAGAGACGGAATGTCGTCCTTTATTGTTTTCCACACTATCTCAAGATCAATATTACTATAATCGTGGATAAGAAAATTACGCATGTCGATGGTTTCTTTTAAGGGAAATGATGGATTTTGATGGATGAAATCTTTGGGTAGCCTATGTGCAGCTTCACCTATAACTTCAAGGTTTTTAATAACAGCATCATGACACATGTGGTTAGCTATAAATTCATCAAACGACATGTGGTAAGTATACCTTTCAATTTTAGCAATCGCATCCGAAATGTCTTGCAAATAGACAATACTATCTTTTTTCATACAAAGTTCGAATATCTTTCTCAATATGGGATTTAATCGTCGGTTTTAAACTATTACGCGTTACAAGATCTACCGGTTTACCAAGCTGGGTTTCTAAAGCGCTTTTTATTCTTGACAGGCCGAATAACGACTGTGGGTGATCAAAATCTACGAGTACATCTACGTCACTTGTTGGAGTTTGCTCATTCCGTGCAAACGAGCCAAATAAACCTAAATAATTTATTGCATGTTTAGTACAAAATTCATCTATAAATGAAGAGTCTATGTTTAGTTTTTCGTTCATGGTTCAATTTTACCATGATTTTATGTGAGGATTTCTTATGCAGAAATGTGTATCTGTATTAGGCTTTTTACCCTATACAAAAGCAAATTAAACATTCGATGTTTAGTCAGACTACAAATCTTTCCGCTTCCATCACTAGTTTTTTGCTTAAGTCCCTTAATTCGTTCCATTGTTTAAGATAATAAGCCTCTTCTTCGTCAGCAAAATATTGTGACGGTATTCCGGCGCCAATGTATTTTTTGGCAATTGATTCTGATTTTGTGGTATGGTCAGGTTCAATCAAACCAGCAAATGCTTGGATGGCAGACTGAGGATAGCCATACAAGACACCCTCCTCGATATCCGTTAGTTCATTTGCAAAATCTTGCATAAATATCTTTACCTTTTCGTTCAAACATACTTGGAACCATGTTAATATTTTCCATTTTGGGTTTGTTCTACTCGTGCGCTCTGCGCTGTCTTTGTAGTATGGAAACGAGAGTTGCTGTAAGAAAAAATCAATAGCATCGATTGATTCGGGAGTAGCTTCTTCTTGTCCAGTACTAGCATTATCTATGTAAAGGATACTACTAAAGAGTTCACCAGTTAATTTGTGGCCTAAGGCAATGCTTAACAATTCAATTTTTTCGGTCAGACTAATTACGGTAGTGTTTTCAATAAGTAGTAATTCCCGAGGTGAAAGTTGAATTGTGGCTTTGGCGGTAGAATTAATACCCTGCAATATTTTGTGTCGATGAATAGTACTTTTCCCTTTAAACATAGAGACATTGTAAATCAATTTGGGGGTGAAGGCACGTGAGTCTACCACGTGCCTTCGGTTGTTGTTAGGTTATTGGTAGAAATAACATCCTCGTCGCGTGTTGCCGCAATGAGAGCCTTCATCACAGCGTTTGCATCTGCAGTCACATTCCCCACGAGCGTATCGTTTTTTGCGTAACCAATACCCTAACTTTGCGCAAAGTGAGAGTCGCATAATGTACCTCCTTTCAAAAAGTTCTCACTATATTAAGATTAATATAGAACCCTGGAAGTGTCAATGAGAATCTCAGTTATAACAAAATATTGGTATAATATGTTTCACTTTGGAACCATACGAACTAAATGAAAAACAAGAAGTTGCGAAATTTGAGCTAAAGAATAAAAGGAAAAGCTTGGTTGAATCCAATGTACAAAATAGCAATATTTCTGAATTGAGTAGAAGTATTTTTTCAGACTTGTATGACAAAACCCTTGTCTATTCAGCGGGAGCATTTTCGTTTAGTTTAGCCCTTATAGGTTTGGTTTTACAGGATAATAAAGCAGGGCTAACCTTTGTTGGGTTTTTTTTACCAAATATATATTGGCTCTATATCAGTTTGTTTGCCTACCTATTGACAATGTTTTTGGTGTTGATTTCGAAGAAATTTGATGCTATTTACTTGGGTTACTTTGGCATGGGTCATTATGCTGGGAAACTGGCGGAGTTTGAAAAAGCAAATATTGGTTTTATAAAGGTCCATGAAGGTGCTCTATTAATGACCGGAGGTACTGAGGATTCGGCGGTTGAAACCTCAAATCACAATTCTGATGTTGCATCGAGGGCAGCTAAAAAGAATACAAAGAAGTCTGATTTATATTATTCTTTAATGAGAGGTTGTGAGATTTCAGCTGAAATGTGCGCGTTTTTTGCTTCCATTCTCTTGTTTATCTTTTTTTGGCAACTTACGCAGTCAGTCGTTTGGAATTAAGAATATAGTTTTGGTATTTATCTTCCCTAAAATCTCCCACTTCCCTTCTCCAACCACCGACACGTTGCCGTTTTCAACAAGGACTGCACTGTTGTCGTCAATCGCATACACAGGATTCTTTGCTGTTTTTGCGTATGCTTTTACGCCTTCAATAGAAACTTCATCGTTCGTATGGGGAGATACTTCAAAATCCACCATATTGAGTGCGGTAAGATCGGTAAGGTTAACATTATTGGGATCTGCTGGTTCGACGGTGGAAATACCAATTGTTGGTGTTGCCAAAATGCTTCCGGCACTTACTCCCACAAACAGTTTGCCACTCATAAGTTTGCCAAATTCTTCAATCAAACCCGATTCTTTAAAGTGATGAAGCACATAAAACGTGTTACCACCTTCAATAAAGCACACCTGCGCATCAACAAGTGTTGCAAACCATTCTTTTGCTGGTTTAGCAATATCAATACGCTTAATATTTTTAACACCTATCGTTTTAAGAATGTTTATGTCTTTTTCTACAAACCAGTCATCAGATTCGACTTTTGAGGCCGTATCAATAAACGCAACGCTAACTTTTTCAACAGATATTGGGCATAATCGAATAAACGTATCGGCAAGAGTTTTGTTGCTTAGTCCAGCGGAGGTTAGAAGAAGGTTCATACTGTGTTATCCGATGAGTTTTCGCGCATGATTATTTGTGATCCATAAAAATATATAGAATCTTGGGAGCCGAGTTCAAATCGTTTAATTACCTTTTGCATGGGCCAAATAAGCGTGCCACTTTCAAACTGTACTGATGAGTTCATATCATCACCAGGATTTTTATCATCGGTAATCCATTGTGCTCCCGTACTGTTTTTGATCATGGTCTCCCCCACATATGCACCGAGCGAGAATATTATGCCCCCAAGATTAGTACTAAGAATACTATTCTCGATCGGTTTTCCATTAGAAGATTGTTCATCAAAAAATAAATCAATTTCTTTAAAACTCTCAATAGTGTAATCAAGTTTTTTGCCAAGTTCCTCAAATCCTTTGACCATCCAATCTGAACCTTTTTGTATGTCTTCAAGAAGCGTTGCCATGTAGCAATTGTACTATAGTTAACTCAAAACAGAATGTCATATTAGGTAACTTACAAAGCTAGTCATATGGGGACAGACTGACAGAATGATATGTCGGTCTGTTTCGGACTAGCTATATATCTAGACCCGAGAGGTCTAGGTCTGGAGAGTTTTCTATTATTGTTACGCCAAGTTGTTGTGCTTCTTGAATCAAAAACTCTTGGATCATGCGTGCTGATTTAAATTCGTTTTGTTTTATGTCGAGCAATTTTTCACGGTGCGATAAGAACTGTTTCTTGTGCAGTTTTTCATCTAAAGTCACAACCAAAAATACTTTTGAGTTGTTACAGTAACTATGTGGATCGACAAACGCGGCTTCAAAAATTATAGTATCAGGTTGGCTTTTTACTGTCTGATCAACATAATCTTTAAGCGCGGCTCTAACGCCTAATAAGCCATTAATCGCATTCTGCATTGTCATGTCACCAAAGTGTTTGTACGCAAGACAAGTACCCCAAAACAAGAACGGATCGGTGCGTTTTGTTTTTCCTTTACGAGCTAACGTTTTTATGGTGTCGCCCTCAATCACCGTGTAACCATATGTTTTGCCAAGCAATCGGGAGATGTGAGTTTTTCCTGTTCCAGGAACACCGTATATGAAAACATTATTCATAGTTGTGTTCAAAATACCTGCTTCTTAATCGAAAGATTACAATCCAGGCGATGATAAGAGTTAACCCGATAAGTACCCATAATGAGGTGCTGATTGTCATGCCAAAAAGATAAAAGATTGGAAGTGTGGTGAGAAGATGTGAAATTACATAACCGGAAATGAAAGGCGCGTAACGAAACCCAATTAAGCTTGCACCCCATGAAAGTGCGTCAGAAAGCATGCCACCAGATGCAAATCTAAAGAATACCGATGCTTCAACTTGATTCTTTTGTTTAAGTTTTATAGTTTTTAGTTTTTTTGTTGCTGTCTCCCCTACCATTTTTTGTAGGATTGTAAAACCATACTTTTTGCCTAAGAAAAACGAAACGCTTGCACCAAGTGCACCGCCTACTATGTCTGTTACATATGCAAGAGGCCAGCCAATAAGTGGAACTGAGGCAAGTGTTACTGCAATTCCTGGTAATGGAGGATATATAATACTTACCGCTTTAAAAATTAGAAGTGATATAACATAAAGAGGAAGAAAGGTTTGTATTTTACTCGTTAATTCAACAACGAGGTTTGATGTTGAGCCAAAATGAATAACAATCGCTGGTGCGATAATAAGTAAAACAAAACCTATTCGTTTGAGATTGGAGAGTGAAAACATTATTCGCGTTCCCAAACTTTAGTTTGTTCGTCGGGCCACAGCTTTGTGTTGAAGAATTTAATTCTGTGCGGCGTAATTTTATAAATAGTAGATCGGCCTGCTTCAAGAAATGCTTTAGGGTTTTCAAGCCGCTCGTCACTTTGGCCAGCTACCAATGTGTTCCACATTTTAAACATCCATTCGATTTTTTCGAGCATGTTAACTTTTTGTGCAGTTCCATATACTTGAAGTCCTAGTTGAGGTTTGTTAATGGGTTGGTGCGAATCAGTAATTGCGACTGCGACGTGAGCGTTTTTATCAATCGCTTGGCAATGTTCACGCGTGCTTTTACTCAAAAAATACAAATGCAGTTCTTCGTCATGAACGAAGTAAACATTTGCAATCCACGGCGTTTCGTTAAATGTTGCAACCGACATAAGCCGCTGCGTTTTTAGATAATTGTAAATTTCTTGTTTAAGATCCATGGTGTGATTTTATCATGTACCTAGACCTGTCGGGCCTTGGTAGAGGTACTGTTCGTTTTACGTAATTGATTCAATTTGGGGGTTCATTATCTCTTTATAGTCCTTTGAATACATTCCCACAGAAAAACTTTTGTCACCAGCATTAAAAATTATTTTTTCATTTTCAAAAAGTGACGGATCGGCTATTACTTCTAAATCAAACAGATTTCCAAATGGTGGAACTCCTCCCGGTTTAACGCCTTCGGTTATCTCATCCACCTCTTGTTCCGTTGCAAAGCGTATGTCTTTTGCTTCAAATAGAAGTTTTACTTTATCAACATCAAACCGTGCAATTCCTGGAAGTACTAGCATAACAAACTTTTTATTTGCATTCGAAATCTTAACGCGGACAATGAGTGCTTTTGCGCCTTGATCAATGGTGTAGCCATCGCGAACTTTAGATGCTTCTTCGCTGGTGCGAACAGGTTCATGTTCAAACGTTTCAAACCACACGTTGTTAGTTGTTAGGATCTCAACGATCTTTGATGTAACAGGGTGGTAATTTTCAAACATATTTTGCAGATAGATTCATAAAGTTGATGGACTAATTACTTACTCATGTATTTTTGCGATTTCTTTGAATAGTAACTCGTTATTTTTGTACAGTGATGTTGCCAAACCCGCCATTTTTGCTGCTTGAATATTTTCGAAAATATCATCGATATACAAAACCTTTGATGGTTCAAGTCTGAGTTCTGTACAAATTGTAGTGTATGAAGAAGGATTTGTTTTTTGTAGATTCATGCTTTTGGCAGAAAAGATTTTCTTGAAAACTGGCTCAAGGTATGGAATAAATTCAGGTGAATTTTGAATGGTGTCAGTAGTAAAAATATATAAGTCAACTGTTTCCAAAAGTGTTGTGTAGTAATTTAGAAGATCTATGTTCAACCTGAAATGATCGAAGATATGATAATTTGGAGATTGTGATAAATCCTTATGCAATAGATTTAGGCTTTCTTTGTAATTATTATCTTTGGGGAATAAAATAACTCTTGAAAAATCACTAACAATTGCCTGGATCATAGAATTGATTTTACCTTAATGGGGATGTTTTGTCAGGTCCTTTAGGGTTGACTACCAATTACAAGTCCGTTCCCTATGAAATTTTTTTGAGATGAGATTTTTCGAGCATATTAGTTGTTATCAAAATAGTTTTTTAGCATTGTGTTTATGGAACGTCTTCCGTAACCTGATTTTAGATATTTTTCTCTATTCAATGCATCGAGTTTGTTAGGATAAGCTTCGAAATAAATAAGTTTCCAGGGCCGTTTGGCTTTTGTTGACATCGATTTACCTTCATTGTGGTCTTCAAGTCTTCCTCTTAGACGAGGAGTAGACCCAATGTATTTCGAATTATCTTTAATGCTTTGGAGTATATAAACGTAGTAAAACACAGTAGAAGTTATTTTGCTCTATAAAATGGACGTAGTCCACGTTTATCTTAGCGTTTTGTAAGGGGTACGTAATTATCCTCCTTGGGTCGGATAAACGCACCCACGTAATCTCTAAGCTCATCCTTCGCTAAGATATTACGTGGAGCGGGAGACGGGGTTTGAACCCGCGACCTCCACCTTGGCAAGGTGGCGCTCTACCACTGAGCTACTCCCGCATCTTGACCATTTTACCGTATAGATGCACGTTCTCAAAGGGATTGCTCTTCTATTTACTTAGGGGCTACCCCGAAATCGGGGTAGCCCCTAAGTAATCTGATTGTGATAACTTCCTGGTTCGTGACATAATATGGAGATGGGGAAGCTTATATTAATACCAACGCCAATTGGAAATGTAGGAGATATGACCTTTAGGGCAGTTGAATCGTTGTTCTCGTGCGATATTCTTTTGTGTGAAGATACACGCGATGGGCAACGATTGTTTGAGGCATATAGAGACAAAGTTTCATCTGTTCTTAAAGATAACCAGCCGCTTTTGCTTTCGTACAACGACCACAACCGCGATGAACGGATTCCTCAAGTATTAGCATTTTTATCCCAAGATAAAACCGTAGGCTTGGTAACAGATCGAGGTACTCCCCTTTTGTCTGACCCAGGATACAAACTTATGCAAGCGGTGATTGCGCAACAAAAAACATCGAGCGATATTTCTATTACTACTTTGCCTGGTGCAACTGCTCTCATTCCTGCCCTGCAACTCTCGGGATTTCCACCCACCACTTTTTATTTTGCCGGATTCATTTCAAAAAAGACTAAGGCTCGTCAAACGGTATTGTCTGAATTTCCTAAAACTACGATTGTTCTTTACGAATCGCCGCACCGTCTTTTATCACTTTTTGCCGATATTAAACTGGTCTTAGGTGAAATTCCGGTAAGTGTTTCACGTGAAATAACAAAGGTGTATGAAGAAACAATTCGCGGTACGGTGTCAGAGTGTATTGCCCATTTTGAAACCAAACATCCTAAAGGTGAGTTTGTTGTGGTGATTGATAATCGCGTTTTTGATTAATTCTTGTGATTTGCGCCAATTGCCTGAGAGATGTTTGTGTATCCGTCCTTTTTTATCAATGTTAAAAGTCCTTGGTTTATCTGTCCAATAAGTTGAGGTCCCATAAAAATCATACCAGTAATCAGCTGCACGAGTGATGCTCCGTTTTTGATTTTTACATAGGCATCTTGTGCACTAAAAATTCCTCCACAACCGATAATTACAAAGCGATCGTGATAGGTTGTATACGTGAGTGAAATAAGTTCGTTTGACCTATTCCACGTTGGTTTTCCGCTAATGCCGCCTTTTTGGTCGGGGTTAATAACATCAATAATTGACTGATCCGTTCTGTCTTTTTGCAAATTCCCTATTACGAGTCCCGAAATGCGATGTTGTTTTGCGACTTCACATAATGATAAAAATTCTTCATTTAAAATGGAAATAGGCATTTTAATCCATACTGGTTTGGGTATTTCAAGTGTGTCGATCGATGAAAGTAATTGTTCTAATATCTGCGGTGTTGTAAAAGGTTCGCCGCCAAACGTATTCGGACACGAAATGTTGATTGTATACAAAGAGCCTACGTTGTTTTGTGTGAGTTTTTCTAACGAAGTTACATAATCATCAATTCCCTGCTTTGGGGTCACAACGTCTTTGCAGTTTGTTTTTGCAACTGAGATGCTAATCGGAATTTGGGGCGATGGGTATTTGCTATTAAACTTAGCGACAATTGCATCAACGCCAATATTTTTGAGTCCGTAATTTACAAGAATGCCACGTGATTTTTTAAGTCGAATTAGTCGTGGTTTGGGATTTCCCTCGTATGCGTTTGCCGTAACAGATCCTATTTGTGCAAATCCAAATCCAATGTCAGGCAAAATGTTTACTAGCGCTGCATCTTTGTCAAAACCTGCGGAAAGTCCTACGGGGTTATTAAAGGTAATGCCATCTATCCGTTGAGTCAATAATGAGTTTGAAACGCAAAACAAGAGTCGAGTTTTTAATTTCGTGAGCTTACTCTTACCGAGAAAATCCCCAATACGGAGAAAATTATCGTGTACCGTTTCAGGGTCAAACTGAAACAGCAGGGGTTTAACAATGGCTTTGTAAATTATCGCAATAGTTGTTCGCATTTTAATAGATTTGAGTAACCGGTGATTTTATGGGAAGACTAAAACTAAAGGTTGATCCTTTGCTGATTTTTGAATCAACCCAGATCTTACCATGGTGCATGTCAATCATTGCTTTTGAAATATACAAACCAAGTCCTGTTCCGGTGTGGGCATTTTCTCCTGTTGATGCAGATACGCGGTAAAATTTTGAAAATAAGCGTGGAAGAGCGTTCTGTGGAATTCCAATCCCCTCATCCGAAACGTGAGTGACGATGGCATTTTCTTCACGTTCTGCACTAACCGTAATGGTGGTTTTTGCTGGACTATATTTGATCGCGTTAGAGATAAGGTTGTGCAATACCTCTTTAATTCGTGATTCATCTGCCTCGACTTTGGGAAGTGGAATGGGTGGGTCTTTTACTGTAACAGTAATTTCTTTTCTTGAAGCAAGAGCGGCGGTGTCTTTGATCGATTGCTCGAGTAGTTGCTGCCAGTCGATGGGGGTAATGATCAGTTTAAGTACACCGCGTTCGATGCGCGAAATTGCAAGCAAATCATCAACAAGATCCATGAGCTGTTGGGCAGATTCAAGCCCTCTATTTACAAAAAGTTTATGGTCGTCGTTAAAATACCCCATCTCTTCTTGAAGGGTTGCAAGATATCCCGTTACCGACGTTAATGGAGTTCGAAGTTCATGAGCTGCCATAGAAACAAAATCGACTTTCATTTGTTCAAGTTCTTGTTCTTTTGAGACATCGTGAATTGCAACTACATACGATGCGTTATCGTGGTGTGTTGCTATTGGTGTGCAAATGATGTTTACAAATTTACTTGTGTTGTGTGCGTCAACAAGCCTGAGCTCAGCACGTTTGATTTGTTCGTTTGTCTTCGAAAAAATTCGATACGTAATATCTTTATTTGCACTATCAAAAATTGAGATATGTTTTCCTGGGTCTTCACCGATCAAAGACTGGTCTGCAACGCCAAATATTTGATGAATCTGTTTATTTGCAAAGGTAATGTGGTTTGAGGTATCGATTGAAATAATTCCATCAACAATACCTTCTACAACTGCGGTGAGTTTGTTGCGTTCTTCTTCAAGGTTCTTGCGGTCTTGTGAAAGTGAGTACACCATCTGGTTGCTTCGCACAATTACGTCCGAGATTTCGTCGGTTGTTCGCGATGTGATCGTTGAATCAAGATTTCCTTGCGCGACTGATGAACTCCAATCGCTCAGGTCTTTCAGGGGTTGTGTAAAAGTCCTAGCAATTTTTGGGGTAAGAAACGCAAGATTTACAAAACCGAGAATCATTACGAGGAAGAGAGTTATTATTATTTGATTGATCGATGTTTGGTCGTGTGTTGGAGTTGCGAGATAAGTTGCTAAAAATAGTAGGAGAGAAATTTGTGCGGTAACGCTAAATCCGCGGATTGAAAGAATCAGTTTTGTTTGGATAGAGGGGCCGTTGGTTTTGAATGATTTTCTTGCCAAGTCAGGATAAAGAGAGATCAGGGCTTTGGCGGAGGCATATGTTTTTTCTTGAGCGAAAGCATAATTGTAGTAGGCTTCGGTAATTGAAATCACCACACCAAGAATAAACGTTTGAAACATCGCAATGGGAACTTTAGTACTTAGTTCCGGAATAACATGAAAGATCCATATCATTGATCCAACGATGAACGCGAAAAGGGTTGTCTTGAGATTAACGAGTACGGCTTTTTGGGGAAGGTTGAGTAAAAAAATGATTACTTTTTCTGCTTGTTTTTCTGTTATGTGAGTTCCGTGAGAAAGCTGGTCAAGTTCAGGCAAGACTGGCCAAAGTGTTCGGCGTGATAGGAGTGGAAAGAGTAGTAGGTATACAACGTAGACACCAACATAGATGGCCGCAGTTATGAGGATCGGGTACACCCCAATATTCCATGAAGATGCAATAAGCGCTGTTATCCATATCCCAAATCCGAGGTGTGCATATGCCTGAGATTTTCGCCAGAGGATGGTCAAATCGTGAGGAGTGAAAATGGGTGGGGGTGATGTCGGTGACTTTGGCAGTGACATGCTATTAGTATAGCAGTAGTAATTAGGAATTAGTAACTCGTAACCCGTAACTTGCAACTCGTAACCCGTAACTTGCAACTCGTAAATAGTAATTGGCAATTCGTAATGAGTGATTCGTAATTAGTAACTAGTAATTCGTAATTCGGATTTACGCATTACGGATTACGAATTTACGTATTACACAGTACCCTTTTCAACCAACTGTTTAAGGTATTCGCTTAGTTCCTCTATGTTCTTACATTCAAATAGCTGGTTTCTTAACTTAGCCGCGCCGTCAAAGCCAGAGATGTACATTTTTATAAATTTCTTAAGAATGGCAAAGTTTTTTTTGTCCCCCCAGGTCTGGTCAAATAGAGATATGTGGGACTTAAAAAGTGACAGCCGATTATTCAAATCCCGAATCTCGAATTGCGAATTTTTCTCAAATATCCATGGGTTTTCCAGCACTCCGCGTCCAATCATAACGCCATCTAATCCGTGTTCTTCAATTTTTTCTAGTCCCTCTCCCCTACTTTTTATATCTCCGTTGCCAATAATTATTGTTAAAGGTGAAATGGTATCTCGTAATTTTTTGGCTTTTGCAATTTCGTCCCAGTGATTGGGAACAGCGGATAATTCTTTGGTAGTTCTCCCGTGAATGATCAATGCGTCAAGGTTTTGTTCCAACAAAAACCCAATCCAATCTTCAGTTTCTATAGTTTTAAACCCTATTCGTGTTTTCACGCTGATAGGTAAATCCCCTGCTCCTTCGCGTGTGGCTTCAATAATCTTTTGTGCCTTAGGATGATCGTTAGTAAGGGCGCTACAGCAACCTCTTTTTATGACTTTTGGAACGGGGCATCCCATGTTTATATCGATTCCATCAAATCCACGCTTTACCATATCTTGTGACGCTTTGTAATAGCTTTCGGTGGTAGTTCCCCAGATTTGAGCAATAAGAGGTTTTTCGATTTCGGTGAACTTAAGGCGTTGACTTACCATATCGGCACCTTTTGAGTCTAATCCATCAACACTCGTAAATTCTGTAAACATAATGTCGGGTGGAGCGCAGGACTGAATCACGCGTCTAAAAACGGTGTCGGTTACGTCTTCCATAGGTGCAAGAGCAAAAATGGGTTTTGGTAGGTTTTGCCAAATATTCATGTGTGCATAATATCATTGGAGGATAAAGAAAGAGCCACGTCATCGACGTGGCTCTTTTAGAGGTAACGTACCGAGGCGCCTTGTAAAAGCACGCCCCGGCACGGAGATTTTTAGGGAACTGGTTCAAGCAGGAGAATATTCATTTTCTGCTTGCCAACTTTTTGACCCGCAGTGACGCTTTCGACGGTGTATCTTCCGACTTCAGGAAGATTAGAACCGTTTGTTGCTTCCATCTTTTTTTTCTTCAGGCAAACCCTTTGCCCTACTGCAGGCTGGTTACCACAAACAATTGCTACACGATCTCCGCCAGGGCCATTTTTCACTCGCACAGCGTACATGTCAAAACCTCTTTCTAGGTTGTTTGATAAAACGATGAAATGACTAGATCTGACCTGACTACAGACGACAAAGACGAAGCAAGGTTACCGGTTTTCCCGTTTCGGGATGCTCATACCCTCTGGTAATATCGATAACCGTATGTCTTCCTGTCTGAAATACAGCCGCCGGATGACCAGGAATTGATTTGACAGAATTGGGTTTGATATCAACGTTATCCCCAACTTGGAGTCTGCGCCACCTGCGAATAACTCCTACACTGTCTTTATTGTCGTTGCTACAATCTCTTACAAGATAGGGGCGTTTTCTTTTCATGGTGCGGAGTGTCCTTTCGAATTGTGATTACCAGATAAAAAACAGTGCCAATATTGTTGGTACAAAAACAAAGAATGTCCACGCAATCTTGCCCAACAGTGCAACTTCAAAAATGAAGCTGAGACCAAGCGATATTGATCCGAGAAGCAAAAGCGGCAGACAAGAAATAATCAATAGGAGTGCAACAATGTAAACATGTTCGATTTTTCCAAAAAACGTTTAATTATAGGCGAGAGAATTCGTACAGGCTCGTTCATCTTTTAATCCCCCGTGGATGTTAGGTTGTGATTACCTTTTCCGGCTCGACAACTCTGTCAGAAAAGATTATTAAAGGACTACAAAAGCTATTATAGCGGTGATTTTACTCTAAATTGTCGTGAACGTCAACACTACGGGTCTATTGGGTTTTTTG
>Ga0210006_1000800_pt1 | contig 23296 bp, 23 predicted proteins | sample CryGey02umfilter_2_FD_185452 | JGI IMG/M metagenome (GOLD analysis project Ga0210006, IMG submission 185452) | Groundwater microbial communities from aquifer in Utah, USA - Crystal Geyser 4/10/14 0.2 um filter (SPAdes) (version 3) | ecosystem: Environmental > Aquatic > Deep subsurface >... | reverse complement strand
GTTTAATGGAACTTTCTGAATGCTTATTGGATTATTTTAAATCTACCAACTATACTTATGAAATAATTTTTATAGACGACTTTAGCAAAGATAACTCGTGGGAGGTTGTTTCAGAATTAAAAAGAACCCATCCAAATATAATTAAGGGCATTAAGTTAACTAAAAATCATGGACAACACATAGCCACATGCGTTGGGTTTATTAAAGCTTCTGGAAAATTCATCATTACCATTGATGATGATTTAGAAGTTAGTCCCAAACAAATTCAATTATTAATTAATGAACAGAATTCTAGTAACTCACAAATTGTTTATGGTAACTATTTTAATACGGAGCGTTCTCTAACTCGTAAATTATTCAAGTTAATTTATCAAACAATGGCAAAAATAATTGAAGGAAGTAATAGCGTAAAAGGCTCAAGCTTTAGATTAATTAATGCACGATTAGCTAAAAAAATAGCTGCTGAAGCAACTCATCTTATTTTTATTGATGAAGTTTTTTTGTGGTACACCAATGCTATAGCTTATGTTGATGTAAAACACAATAAAAGTAAACGACCCAAATCTAATTATTCACTATTTAGCTTAGTTAGATTAACTGGGGATGTTGTTTTGTACTCCTCACTTTTTCCTTTAAAAATGATTAAATATTTTGGATTCTTTTTTTCATTTATAAATTTTGGAATAGCTTTTTTCTATCTTGCCAGAAAAGTAATACATGGTGTAGCGGTTCCTGGATATACATCAATAATAGTTAGTGTTCTATTTTCATCAGGTCTTATTATTTTTATACTTGGTGTATTAGGTGAATATTTAAGTAAAATGTTTCAACTAATGAATAATCGACCATTGTATTCAATAGAAGAAGAAATATGACCTTTATATTGAATCAATATGGCATTTCTCTTAAAAGAATTAATGAAAATGATATTGAATTAATTCGGAAATGGCGGAATCACCCAACTATTAGAAAATATATGGGGTATAAAAAAAAGATTTCTGAGAAAGAACAAATAGAGTGGTTTAAAAAAGTTAACAACCCTTTTAACTATTATTTTTTAATTATTATTAATGACAACCCAATTGGTGTAATTAATTGCAAAGAAGTTAATATAGAAGAAGAGTATGGAGAAGGAGGTATTTTTATTTGGGATAATCAATTCTTAAACACTCCTTACCCTATTTTTGCTTCACTAATTTTATTAGATTTTATTTTTAATGAATTAGAAATTGGTGATAAATCCTTTATTAGAATTTTACCATCCAATACAAAAGCTATTAACTACAATAAAAAACTAGGTTATGTATTAATTCCTGGACAGGAAAAAGCTAAAAACCAATGGTATGTTTTAACTAAAGAATGTTATAACAAAAAAGCTAAAAATCTTAGATTAGCAGCAAGAAATTATACAGAAACAGATGGCTCTTTAACTATTAATGGAGAAAAAAGTGAGCTTAATTTAGAAAGGATAAACGTATTGCTTTAACTATCAAAATAGCCTTGATTCAACCATTTTTTCCATGTTGATTTATTAGCCATACTTAATAAAAATGGATCGTCTATATTTTCTATTTTATAATTGCAAATTTCTTTTGTAGAATAAGGCATAGATGGATTAGCCACATCTATCATTAATACCATTCTTGGTTTATCTGATAAATTCCATGCCTCATGCATTTTACTATCATCAAAGGTGATAACTTCTCCCTCTTTCCATGAAGTTTCTTCATCTTCAACTTTAATTTTACATAGTGTTGAAGAAGGTACTATTAGAGCCAAATGATTTCGCAATACCATTTTAGTAAATCCCTTATGAGGTGATATTTTAGTATAAGGTTCTAAAACAGAAAATTGTGCGGTAATTAAATTTGGTATTTTTTCTAACAACTCAACTGTTTTTGGACAATTCTGACAATGACCTAATTGTTTAATTCCAAAAAAAACAAATTCATAAGTCTTCCATGCTTTATTTGTTTTAGAATCTACATAATGAGGGTGAGCTAAAAACCAATTACTTTTATAAAGTAGTTGGTCATGATTGTAATAAACATGCATTAATTCATCTTTTATAATTTCCCAGTTTAACTCCAATAACTCTGTCCACTCAAAAAAATTACGATGAAAATTTGATGCCTGATTATTCATAGTTAATCACCTATTTAATAATTGATTTACCACTAATTATGCTATAATCTTAATTAATTATTATAAATTTGATTCTTATACCAAATTCAGGATTAAAGGTAATTATTTTGAAACAATTAAAAGAAGAATGGTTTGCTTATTTTTCGTCTGAACACTATTCAGATTCACCTAATTTTTATTCTTCTGAAAATTTTGATTGGGCAAAAGCTATAGAAGCTAACTCAAATGAGATAGCTACAGAAATAACTAGAATAATCAACTCGGAAAATTTTACTCCTAAAGGGTACTTTATTAAAGGACTAACAGTACAATCTGGCTGGAAAACATTTAGCTTTTTAACTTGGGGAATAAAAATTAATGAAGCACTAACATTAACTCCTGTCTTTAATAATCTTTTAGCTCATTTTCCTGAAATTGTATCCATATCAATTAATATTTTAGAAGCTGGAGAAAAAATTAAAGCTCATCATGGAGATTCAAATACTTTTTATAGATGCCATTTAGGAATAGATATTCCACAAGGTTTGCAAAAATGTGGTTTTAGAGTAAATAACCAAGATGCTGAATGGAAAAATAACAAACTATTAATTTTTAATGATGCCAATAAACATGAAGCTTGGAATTTATCTGATAAAAAAAGAGTAATTGTTGTTTTTGATGTAATTAGAAGTGAATATAAACATAAAAAAAAAGCTATTTGCTTAAAAATACGTTCTTTTCTGATTTTACAATTACTATTTGAACAATATTCCTTCATTAAAAAAATGCCTAAATGGATACATAGAATAATTAATTCATCCATATTTATTTTGCTATTTTTACTCTATCCATATCAAAAAAAACATGGTGTAATAAAAAAACATAATTGAAGTCCGATTTAAATATAATATGGTTTTCTTTTTCTTCAAACGGTGCTTATAATGGCAGCGAACCTCCTTTTTTTGATATTGAACATACCAGTTGGTATAAACTTTTAAAAGACAATTATCCATTAATTCAAAAGGAGTTACTAAATGCTGACGAACAAAAATTCATTCCTTATTACAATAAAACATTTGCAAACCAACCTACTAATTGGAAAATACTTCCGTTTAAATTTTGGTTGTTGAACTATAAAAAAAATCAAAAAAAATTTCCACTTACCACCAACATAATCAAACAAATACCCTATTTAGTTTCCGCATCTTTTAGTCAACTTAGTAAGCAAACTCAATTAAAACCTCATACTGGAGATTCAAATGCAATGTATAGAGTTCATTTACCACTTTTAGTCCCGGTAAAATTGCCCGATTGCGGTTTTAAAGTACTCAATAAAGAAATATCATGGCAGGAAGGTGTTCCGTTTGCTTTTTGTGATGCTCACCTTCATTTAGCGTGGAACAACACCAATGAAAAAAGAATTGTTTTAATATTAGATATTATTAGACCTGAATTCCAACATAAAACCAAATGGATTTCAGCCCAAATGCTAGCTTCCCTTTTAATTCAATATGCATTTCAAAAAACAGCAATATTATACCATATTCCGGCTTTTATAAGAAAATGGATGATGAATACTTTTGCCATACCTGTTTATGTGTTTACCAAAATACACTCTTTAATAATGAAATGATTTTATTATTGACAATAACAATATCATCAATAATTATTACCTTGCAGCTAAAATTCAGCTATTTACCTTAAAGTATATATGGGCAGTATAGAAGTAAATTATATAATAGGAATTGGTCGCTCTGGAACTACCTTACTCACTTCTATTTTAGGGGTTCATCCTGAAATCAACACCATACCAGAAAATTACTTCGTTATTTTCTTTTATAATTCATTTAAAAACAAAACCTATTTTAAACCTTCCGAGCTTCTGCTTATTCATGAATTTAACCATTTATTTAATAGATTACAGCCTTACATTGGGTATGATTATACGTTAACTAAAGAAGATGATTTTTTAAAACAACCTTTTATGGGTAGTTATCATGAACTTTGTAAGCATTTCTATAATTTTTTTAAACACAAAACAAATAATTCTGTTAATGCACCAATAATTATAGATAAAAATCCTTCTAGCACTCTTTATTGCGAAAAATTATTAGAATTAAATCCTAATGCAAAATTTATATTTATTACCCGAGATTACCGTGCAAATATTTTATCAAGAATAGAAAGTATACATATACGACCTCCTTCGGTAGCTTATAATGCTATAAGATGGAATTATTATATGAGTAAAGCCTTAAGGTTTGAGAATCAACACCAAAGCCAAGTGTTAAAAATTAAATACGAAGAGTTAGTAAATCATCCTGAAAATACATTGAATCAAATATTTTCCTTCCTAAAAATAGAGAAATATTCAACAAACAATCTACAAACGAATGAAAAACAAGCAATTGTTGGTGATTTAACAAACTATTCTTCAGAACTACTTAATAAAAAATATAACGACTTAATAAAGAAGAAATATAGCGACTTAACAAAGCCTATAAACACAAATAGATTAGATAGTTGGAAAACAAACCTTACTCATGAACAACTAATTCTAAGTGATTATATTTGCAAGAAATTTGGTGAAAAACTTGGCTATAAACCTCAAACAAATATAACTGCTCATAAAAAAATAAGCTTATTCATTAAAACAATTTATTTCAATTTCATTGTTTTAATTGAACGACTAAAAGATAAAACTACATTCTATTTACCTATAAAATTTAAAGTAAAAAGATTTAGAAAACACATTGAACGAATTGAAACAGTAAGGAATGGAATTTCAAAAAAATAACTTAGATATTACTCCCTGCTTTATTGTTGGGATTGGAAGATCGGGGACTACATTACTTACTGATATGTTAAATGGAAATCCATGCATCTCGGCTGCTCCCGAAAATAATTTTATCTTATTTGGTAAAAACCTTTCAAACCTTTCTGGTAGTAACTTAATTGCTGAATTTAAAACGCTATTTACATTAAATCATAACCACACACAAAGTATTTGGAAACCAGATTTAAGCTTTTTGGAAAAATATAATGTAAATGAAAGCCACATTAGTTATCAAAAGCTTTGCAAGGAAGTTTATCTCCATAATAATTTTGCTAAAGATAAAAATAAAATAAAAGTATTTGTTGACAAAAACCCCGTTTATAGTCTTTATATTAAAGATTTAATCACTCTTTTTCCTGATGCAAAATTTATAATATTAACACGTGATTTTAGAGACAACATCGTTTCAAGAAAAAAACATACTGAAGGCACTATAAGTAAGCTAATGGTTTCTTATGCAGCATCTTGGAGGTTATATTATACTTCAATACTAAAATACGAACAAAAATTTCCGGAAAAGTTTACAAGAGTTAAGTATGAGGCTATCGTTGGACAACCAAAAGAAACATTGAATAAAATTACAGACTTTTTAAATATTGCTTTTGATGAAAAAATGCTACATACCCACGAGAACTCAGTTATGAAAAAGTTTGAAAAAGCAGATTTACCTCAAGCAGCAAAAGACAAAATAATTGAAATGCATCATCGCCTTAAAATGCCTTTAAACAATGAAAGAATAAATTATTGGACAGATAAACTTTCTAAACAAGATTTAATTTTAATAGAAATTTTTTGTTCTAAAACTGCAAAAGAGTTTAGCTATACAAGCTTATCAAAAGCTAACTTATTAGAAAAAAATTGGGCATATCTTAGAATTGTAACAACATATCCTTTATTTATACTTTCTGTTGTACTATATTATTTTCCTTATTACTCCCTTCCTTATAAATTGAAAAAAATTATTTTTAGAAGTTAATATATGGGATTTAATACCATTTGGTACATATTATTTTTGCCTTTAATTGTTGGTGCATATTATTTAATTAATCATAAATATCGGTGGATTTTATTATTATCAGCAAGTTACTTTTTTTATGGTTTTTATGAGCCTACATTTTTGTTATTAATGTTTAGTATAACATTGGTAGCCTATTTTGCGGGATACATACTTCATAACAAAAAATCCAAAACCATTCTTATTTTAGCAGTAGTCATAGTACTTTCTCATCTATTGTTTTTTAAATATGTTGAATGGTTCCATCAAATTGTAAATGATGTATTGGGTTTATTTACAGGAAATAATACTACATTTAGTTGGTCTTTCGGAAGCCTAATATTACCAATTGGCATTTCTTTTTATACTTTTCAAGGTATTAGTTATATTGTTGATGTATATAAAGAAAGGATAAAAAGAGAAACTCATTTAGGGCATTTTGCTCTTTATATATCATTTTTTCCGCAATTAGTTGCAGGACCAATAGAATCTCCTGGTTTTTTAATTCCTCAGTTTAAAAATAAGGTAACATTAAGTTGGGCTAATTTTTCTGAGGGAAGTAAACTAATTCTGTTAGGTTTTTTTAAAAAGATTGTTATTGCAGATAGTTTGGTCATTTTTGTAGATAATGTTTTTAATCGATTAGATTCACCTGAAACAAAAGGGTTCGAAGTTTATCTTGCAATTGTTGGTTTTGTATATTATGTGTATATAGACTTTTCTGCTTATTGTGATATTGCTATGGGGTCTGCAAGATATTTTGGAATTAAATTAAGTCAAAACTTCTTTAAGCCATTTTCATCAATAAACGTAAGAGAGTTTTGGAGAAGGTGGCACGCTACTTTATCTATTTGGGTTAAGAACTATCTTTTCATTCCTATGGGTGGTGTTGTAAAAAACAATAATTTAAAAACACTTTTTAATGTGCTTTTTGTTTTTATTATTATTGGACTATGGCATGGTGCATCAAATAATTTTTTCTTTTTTGGTCTGATAGCTGGTATTTATATGATTTTAGATGCATCAACTAAGAATTTACGTTACAAATTTTTTAATAAAATTAATTTCACTAATGACAAATTAATTCCTCGGTTTATATTTAAATTCGTTACATTTTCTTTATTTCTATCTGTAGCAATATTTGCTCGAATAACAGATTTTAATGATCTCACTATAATTATTAAAAAACTACTTCATTTTTTTAGTGATTTTAATTTCAAATTAGATGCATTTATTATTGTAGGAACAACTTTTTTTATAACTGAAGGTATTAATTATTTTTCAAAAAATGGAAAATTTCATCCTTTTGACAGCATAAAAAATAGCTACTTTAGAATTAGTTTTTATGTTCTTTTAATTTTTATTATTTTAATTTTTTCAGTTAACGAAAGTGCTAATTTTTATTACTTTAGATTTTAATGACAAACAGACAAAAAATAACAGTTTTTGTAATTACATTTTTGCTTCTTCATACGACAATGGTTGGTGTGTTTTTTATAATTATATCAAAAACAAGTTCTTTAGTTGAAAATCAAAAACATTTTGAAAGTCTAAAAGAAGCTCCAAAATTCTTATTCACAGGAGACTCTCATCCAACCAGATGTATTGATGAGCAAAAGATAAAAAAATCATTTAAGTTATCATTTTATGGTGAAAACCCAATTCTTACTCATTTTCGATTAAAATATTTACTTGAACATCTAAATTTAAAACCTAAATATATTTTTCTACAAACAGACATTACTAGGTTTTCTGCAAACTATTTTAATCGTAACGAAAACTATTTTTTTTATGGAAAATATATAAACTACAAAGAACTTTTAGATGCTGGAATAATTAATTATGACGTTTATTTAAAATCAAATCTTTATAGTTTTTTCCCTTATATAGAATTAAAAACTATATTGAAAAAAAATAATATGGTTAAAACAAAAAAAGGGAGACAGAAGTTTTCTGACTTTTCTGAAACACAAAAACAAACTAATACAGAACTATTTATTAAGCACAAATTATTATCTAACAATCCAAAAAACCTATATTATGAGGATGCTTTAATCTATTTTGGGAAAACCATTGAACTATGCCAATCTCATCAAATAAAAGTTATAGGGATTAAATATCCTGTTACTGATTATTATCTAAATACCCTTAAACAGTTTTGCGGGGAAGAAATGCTCAACAATCCCCCTCAAGATAAAATCTTATTAGAGCATAACATACCTATTTGGGACTTTGAGAAAAAATACTTAGATAGGCATGATTATTTTTTTGATTCCCATCACATGAATGAACATGGAAAAGCTGCTTTTACAACAATATTAAAAAACAAAATCATTAATGAATTTAATGAAAAATAAAATTTATATTTTTACTTTTAACTTGTAATGAAACTAAATCTATCCATATTCACTAACCGAAGGATTTTTATCTTATTTACTACTTTAACCTTCATTATTTACGGAAATAGCCTCAACAATGAATATGCCTTAGATGATGATATGGTAGCGGATAACGTATTAGTTTCTCATGGAGTAAAAGCCATTCCTGAAATTTTTAAATCGAGATATTCACTAGGAAAGCAAGAATACGAATACAGACCAATGGTCATTGCTTCTTTTGCTATTGAAAAACAACTTTTTGGAAAACTACCAGCAAGTCAAACTAAACAAGAAAAAGAAAAAAAGGATTTATTAACCCAAGCTAATATTAGTCATTTTATTAATTTATTGCTATATATACTTACTTGCATATTGCTTTATTCCTTACTTCAACATATTTTTAAAGATTATAATTTACTCTTGCCATTGGTAATTACCTTGCTTTTCATTGTGCATCCGCTCCATACAGAACCTGTTGTGAATATTAAAAGTAGAGATGAATTATTTATGCAATTAGGAATTATTTTAGCATTAAAATATTTTGTTACTTACACAGAAACATACAAGTTAAAATTCATTCTATTTGCAATTATTGCAACATTATTTGCTTTTTTATCTAAAAAAAATGCAATAGCAATTCTAGGAATGGCACCTGTTGTTTTGTATTTTGCAAAAACCAACTATAAAAAAATAGGAGCAATTATTTTATCCATTATAGGAATTTTCATCATTTTTATATTAATGAAAAAAGGTTTACTTACTGGAAAATCTACCCGTGAATTATTGTATTTTGAAAATCCATTGTTTTATGAAGGCACATTAACAAATCGAATTATGGTAGGTTTATACTGTTCTTGGTTCTATTTAGAAATGTTAGTTTTTCCAATAAAAATGTCTTTTTACTATGGTTACAATCAAATTCCAATGGCAAATTTTTCTAATTGGCAAGTTTGGACAGCCATTTTTTTCTTTTTTCCTATGGGTATTTATGGGTTTATTCAGTTTTTGAAAAGAAAAGTAATCGGATTAGGAATAGTGCTTTGGTTTGGAGTAATGCTTGGTGTAAATAATGTTGTTTTTCCTATTGTAGGAATAGTGGCAGATAGATTTACTTACACATTTTCCTTAGGATTTTGCATTGTTGTTGGTTATTTACTGCTAAAACTATTTAAAATTGATATTGCTTCACAAACAGTGGGAGTAAAATTACCTACATCATTTATATTGGTTTTTATATTGGTTTTTACAGCTTATTCTGCTCGAACAATTGCCCGAAATCCTGATTGGCATGATAAACTAACGCTCTATGAAAATGACATTGAGCATTTAACAGAGTCGGCAAAAGCACATGCACTAATCGCCAATACGTTATATCCGATGGTAGCTCAAAAACTAAGGACAAATCCAAATAATCCAACCTTAAAAAATGACATTCACAAAATTATCCATCATTATAATGAAGCGTTGAGAATAGATTCTACCTACTTAACTTCCATCAATAATTTAGGTTCTACTTATTTGAATTTTATGCAAGATTATCCAACTGCAATTATGTATTGTGAAAAGGCAGTTGCAATGGATTCAACTTATTTGGAAGCCCATACTAATTTGGCTTTTGCTTACAACAAATTGCAGCAACCTGAAAAATCGCTTTATCATTATGCTAAAATGATTGAAATCAACTCTCAAAATGGGGCTTTTTTTGAAACTTTTACTCAGCTCGCCCAACAATCTAATAAAGTGGAAGAAAGTATTTTATTATTAAAAGGTTTAATAGGAAAAATAGAGAACTCCAAATCACTTTATGTAAGTATTGCTAATCTCTATTCGCTTAAAGCAGATGGAATGCCTAACACCATTTATTATTTCGAAAAAGCTTTTGAAGTTGATAATACTGATAAACAACTCTGTGCTCACATTCATTCTTTATTAATCAATGTTGGGGATTTTGAAAGAGCTCAACTGTATTTTGAAGTGTGTAATAAGAAAAATTAAAATTACTTACTGTTTATAAATCAATAAAACATCATCACTTATTTTTTCTTTAGAAGTGGGGGAGATATTCAGCTGTGGGGCTTTCAAACCTTTATTAAAAGTTTTATTTCCTATAAAAACTCGAGCTTCATCCCACAAACCTTCAGTAATAAAACTTTGCAACAATTTAGCTCCACCTTCAATGATAACAGACTGAATGTTTTTTTTGTGTAATACTTCCAAACATTGAGGAACTAATGGCTTAGAATTGTTAAGTTGTATCAACTCTAAATTTTCCTCAGTTGAATCTTTTTTATAATTAAAAACCAATGTAGGAATTTTTTTGTCAAATAAATGAAGTGTTGTAGGCAAACGTAAATTCAAATCTAAAACGAGTCTTAGTGGGCTTTTACCTGTCCATTCCCTTACATTCAATTGAGGGTTATCGTTTAGGGCTGTGTTGGTTCCAACCATAATGGCAGCTTCTTCACTTCTCCATTTGTGTACTAATTTTTTTGAAAGGGGAGAGGTAATCCAATTGTCAACTTCATTGCCATTATGGTCAATATCAATATATCCATCGTTGGTTTCAGCCCATTTTAAAATAATGTAAGGACGTTTTTTATTATGAAACGTAAAAAATCGTTTATTCAGGGCAATACTTTCTTCTTCCAACACACCAACAACAACTTCAATTCCAGCATTTTTGAGTCGTTCAATCCCTTTTCCGGCTACTTCGGAATACGTGTCCGTGCATCCAATCACCACTTTTTTGATGTTGTTTTTGATAATTAAATCAGCACAAGGAGGTGTTTTTCCGAAATGAGCACACGGTTCTAAATTAACATACAATGTACTTTGTGAAAGTAATTCTTTGTTTTTTACTGAATTTATGGCATTAACTTCAGCGTGAGCCTCTCCAAATTGTTGGTGATAACCTTCTCCTAAAATTTTATCATTGAGAACAATTACACAACCAACCATTGGGTTAGGAGCTACATTGCCTAATCCATTCTTTGCCAGTTCAAGACATCGATAAAGATATAATTTGTCTGTATTCATCTATTTCAAAAGTAGTGTTTTTCCTTAAAAAGGAGTAGTTTTGCCGACTAAACTTTAAACTAACATCATGGCAACAACATCCATTTTAACAACAAAATCAATAAAATTTTTAGAAAATTACATCAATAATCCAGCTCCAACAGGTTTTGAATCAGCTGGACAGAAAATGTGGTTAGACTACATTAAACCTTATGTAGATGAGTATTTTGTGGATACTTATGGTTCAGTAGCTGCAGTTATCAACCCAAAAGCTCTTTACAAAGTTGTGATAGAAGCTCATGCGGATGAAATTTCGTGGTTTGTGCATTATATTAATGAAAATGGATTTATTTACTTAAGAAGAAATGGTGGTTCTGATCATCAAATTGCACCTTCCAAACGAGTAAATATTCATACTGAAAATGGAATTGTTAAAGCTGTTTTTGGTTGGCCTGCTATTCATACACGTAAAGATGGAAAAGAAGAAGCTCCTCAACTCAACAATATTTTTTTAGATTGTGGGTGCACTACAAAAGAAGAAGTTGGAAAATTAGGTATTTCAGTAGGAGATGTTATTACGTATGAAGATGAATTTATGGTGCTTAACAAAAAATATTTTGTAGGTAGAGCGTTAGATAATCGTGTTGGTGGATTTATGATAGCTGAAGTAGCTCGGTTATTAAAAGAAAATAAAGTAAAATTACCTTTTGGGTTATACATCACTAATTCCGTTCAAGAAGAAGTAGGTTTGAGAGGAGCTGAGATGATGGTGCAAAACATTAAACCTAATGTAGCTATTGTTACAGATGTTTGCCACGACACCCAAACCCCTATGATAAACAAAATTGAAAATGGTGATAACCATGCCGGAAAAGGACCAGTACTTACGGTTGGACCAGCAGTTCAAAATAATTTATTAAAATTGATTAAAGAAACAGCTAAAAAAAATAAAATTCCTTATCAACTAGCAGCAGCTTCTAGGGCTACAGGAACCGATACCGATGCGTTTGCTTATGCAACAGGTGGAGTTGCTTCTGCTTTAATTTCTTTGCCATTGCGTTATATGCACACTACTGTTGAAATGGTGCATAGAGATGATGTAGAAAACGTAATTAAATTGATTTATGAAGCATTGCAACAAATTAAAAATAACCAAGATTTTAGGTATTTGAAATAAACCTAACAGGTTTTTAAATATTTATTGGATTATAATTTTTTGCATTCCTATTTTATTGTTGGACATCACTTTCAATAAATAAATTCCTTTTGGATAGGAAGAAACATCTAAATTTAATTCTTTTTCTGAAGTGTTTCGTATAAATATACTTTTTCCACTCAAATCGGTTAGTTCTAGTGTTTTTTGTTGCGTATCTTCAAAAACTAATCTTACTGTTTGATTGGTTGGATTTGGAAATGTTTTAAATAAAATGGTTCTGTTTTCATTGATTGCATCTAAAACGGAGAAAGTAATTTGAAAAGTTTTATTAGAAACAAGTTGATTTTCTAACATCCCACCACATAAAAAAATTCCTATGTTAAAATCAAAAGCAATTCCTCTTAAATCCATTGGAATAACACCCTGAAAAGGAAGTCCAAATTCGTTTAATAATGGAATAGAATCGGTAAATTGAGTTGAAAAAATATCATAAGTCGAAAGTTTATTTCTTGGAGCAACCCCTCCGCTTCCATTGTAGGCTATTCCGTTAAAATTATACGTTGTGGAAGATCCTCCTAAAAAACATATTTCATTGTCAAAAGGAAATGCAACAGCCCGATAAGTAAAAAAAGAAGTTGTTGCACTTGTCCATGTAATTTGGGTTGGATTAGTTGGGTTGATGTAGCCTTTTCTTAACGAGCTTTGTATAGGAAAATTAAAACCTGTGCTGGCTCCACCATGATAATAAAGTGTATCGCCTAAAATTGTTCCTGTTGCTCCAAAAGCCTTGTAAGTATTATTATTTGGTGTTGATGTTCCAATTAGCCAAGTATCATTTTGTACATCATAAATTTGAACATTTGGTACATTAGTAGTATTGCTCCAACCTGTTACTACATATATAAGACTGTCTTTGTAAACTGCTTGTACATGATCATCAATTGCAACGGGAATTGGAGTTGCATCTGTCATATAACTATTTGTTCGGGTGTTAAAACGATGAACTTTGTTGGAAGATATTTCATTGCTATTGGCAAAAACATGATAGCCTCCAATAATATAAATAATACTATCTATATAACTTGCACCTGCTGCAATTTTACCTAAAGTATCAGGTAGATTGGGTAAGGTATCCCATACATCATTAGCAATATCATAACGAAATGATTTTAGGTTAATTCCTGACCAAATTTTAGTGGAATCTATCCCGCCAAAAGAATACATATAAGCTTTAGCATTAGCGTCAAAGCCTAATGCAACGGCATTGTTAGATACAGGCATAGGCATAGTTTGTTTTTCTGATACTGTCCAACCATATCCTCCAGACTGTGCTTTTAAATGATAGGATATTAAAATAAGTAAAAGGCTAAGGGTTATATTTTTCATTTTGTTAGCTTTTGATTTATGTTAAACCTGTTAGGTTTGTATTTAAAGAGATAAAGTTACAACATATCCGCTATATTTTCTAATATTGAGTACAATGCCATTTTCAAACATCAGGTATTGTCCTTTAATCCCTACCAACTTTCCTTCGTACTCAGGTACTTTCTCAAAACCTATACTTTTTACTTTTACAGGATAATTTTCAACAGGAAAATTGATGTTTATTATTTCACTATCGGAAAGCAAGTATTCATGATATGCTTGGTCAACCAAGGTTCTAACTTTATCTCTTTCGGCAAGTAAATCAATGTTGGGCTGTAAGTTTTTAAGCATTTGTTGCCAATTGGTTTTATCTGCCATGTGCTGTTTCAGACTAACCTCTATCATTCCAGCTAAATAACGATTAGGTGTTTCTGCCAATTTTATAGCTTGTGAAGCTCCTTGGTCTATCCAACGTGTAGGCACTTGTGTATGTCTGGTAACACCTACTTTTATTCCACTTGTTAGTGATAAATATACAATATGAGGCTGCAATTGAACGGCTTGTTCGTATGCTAAATCTCTATCTTCAATGCCTAAATGAGCTTGCGATTTTTCTGGATTTATAATCCAATCCGCAGCTTCTGGAGCATCTCTAAAACAAGGGTAACAAAATCCTTGATTAAACGATTTTACCGTTTTTCGTCCACATTTTATGCAGTAAATGGCATTTTCGTAAGTCAACTTAATAGTTTGACCTATCAACTCGTTAAGATAAACCAATTCATCACCAATCGGCAAATGGTATTGCACCGTATCCTGAAGTTGAGAGTGCATTTTTAAAAGGGTACCTGAATGTTTCATATATGAAGTACTTAGGAATACTTATAAGTGCCTTGAGTACTTATAAGTTGGGGTTAAGTTATATAGTTAAAAGTACTTATAAGTGCCTTGAGTACTTAGGATTACTTATAAGTTATTTAGTTTTTAATTTGTTTTTGATGGTTGTGAAAATTGCTAATAATTCATTCGATTCGTTATAAACAGGTTTAAACAGATTTTCATCTATACAATTTAATTCATCAATAATTTCTAACCAATATACAGTTTCACTTGCCTCACTTTCACTAATTTTTATTTTATTATAAAAGTCAGCAGTACTTCTTCCTCTGTTCGCTTCTCTATAGTTTGCCCCAATGCTTGTTCCTGATTTAGTAAGTTGGTTTCTTAATACTAAACCTTCAGGAGTGTTTGGTAATTTTGAAGATAATTTGATAATAGTAACAGCAAATTTTCTCGTACGAACTTCTAATAATTTGCTAAATTCTTTATTGTCCATGTTATATTTAATTATTTGTTAAAATTTAAACTCCTAACTTCAAACTCCCCTAACTTCAAACTCCCCTAACTTATAAGTACTCCTAAGTACTCCTAAGTACTTCCTAAGTACTCCTAAGTACTCCTTAGGTTTGAATCACCCCAACATTATATCTTTTAGTAATAGGAGCGTGGTCGGCTGCTTCTATTCCCATAGAAATCCATTTCCTGGTGTCCATTGGGTCGATAATGGCATCTGTCCAAAGTCGTGCAGCGGCATAGTAAGGCGAAATTTGCTCATCGTACCTGTCTTTAATTCTGTTATACAATTCATCTTCTTTTTCCTTGGTAATTTCTTTTTCTCCCTTCGCTTTTAATGAAGCTACTTCAATTTGTAATAAGGTTTTAGCTGCAGCAGCTCCACTCATTACCGCTAATTGAGCTGAAGGCCAGGCAACAATTAATCGTGGGTCGTAAGCTTTTCCGCACATGGCATAATTTCCTGCTCCATAAGAGTTCCCCATAATAATAGTAAACTTAGGAACAACAGAGTTTGCCTGAGCAGCAACCATTTTAGCTCCATCTTTAATAATTCCGCCATGCTCCGAACGTGAGCCAACCATAAATCCGCTTACATCTTGCAAGAACACCAACGGGATTTTCTTTTGGTTGCAATTCATAATAAAACGAGCTGCTTTATCTGCCGAATCGGAATAAATTACACCACCAAACTGCATTTCTCCTTTTGCAGATTTTACAACAATTCGCTGATTAGCAACAATTCCTACCGACCAACCGTCAACACGAGCATAACCGCAAACAATGGTTTTTCCGTAAGCCTCTTTATATTCTTCAAAATCAGAATTATCTACCATGCGTAAAATAATATCTTTTACATCGTAAGGTTTTTCTCTTACATCAGGCAAAATACCATAAATATCTTTTTGCTCCAATTTGGGCTGAGTAGCTTTTATTCTATTGAATCCTGCTTTGTCGTAACCCCCAATTTTATCCATAATGTTTTTAATCCTATCTAAACAATCTTGGTCGTCTTTACATTTATAATCGGTAACACCAGAAATTTCGCAATGCGTTGTGGCTCCTCCCAAAGTTTCGTTATCTATGCTTTCGCCAATGGCTGCTTTTACCAAATAAGAACCTGCTAAAAAGATAGAGCCTGTTTTATCTACTATCATAGCTTCATCGCTCATAATGGGCAAATAAGCTCCTCCAGCAACACAACTGCCCATAATGGCAGCTATTTGTATGATTCCTTCTGACGACATGATGGCATTGTTTCTAAAAATTCTACCAAAATGTTCCTTATCGGGAAAAATTTCATCTTGCATGGGCAAGAAAACGCCTGCACTATCTACTAAATAAATAATAGGCAATTTGTTTTCCATGGCAATTTCCTGAAAACGTAGATTTTTTTTGGCAGCAATAGGAAACCAAGCTCCAGCTTTTACAGTTGCATCATTGGCTACCACCAAACATTGTTTTCCGCTAACGTAACCCATCATACCAACAACTCCACCTGAAGGACAACCACCTTGTTCGGCATACATTTTATCTCCTGCAAAAGCTCCAATTTCTATTCTAGGTGATTTTTTATCTAATAAATAATCTATTCTTTCTCTGGCGGTAAGCTTGCCTTTAGCATGGTGCGATTCAATTTTTTTCTTTCCACCACCTAAATAAATGGTTTCTAATCTTTTATTTAAATCAGATACAGCCATTCGGTTTACATCTTCATTCTTACTAAATTCTAAGTCTATCTTTTTTGCCATTTTGAATTTTTTTAGTGCTTCAAAAATAAGTTTTTTAACGATTAAAAATGTAGTATAGAAGATACTTTATTGCTATCATTAAAAAGAAGGCATTGGAAATCCTAACATTTCACCCATTCCAATTGTAAAAAGCCAACTTCCATAGAGTGCATGTTCAATAAAAGTAACCATCAATGATTTTGATTTGTAAAAGCTTATGCTGAATAAAATTCCGCCAATTAATGTAATGAATAATACAAACCAGTTATGGAAAAATAAATGAGCTAATGGGAAAACAAGAATATTCATAATGATGAAAAGTGTTGTGTTTGAAGTAATTGATTGATATCGTTTGAAAAAAAATAATCGATAAAGTATTTCTTGTGGATAGACTGAAAAGATAGAGTAAAATAGTATTAATCCTAACCAAAACAGAGGTGCTTTTTTAAGCACTATAAACAGATTTTCAGGCATGGTTTTCCAGACAAATATACTTGTTGAAATGGTAATAAGAAGAAAATATAATCCTATCATTTTCCAGTATTGATGATGATTGATTTTATAAAGTTCTTTTTTAGTGAATAAATAAAATTTTTTAGCTATCCATAGACAATAAATGATAGCTAATAAAACAATTAAAACTTTGACCAACAAATAAAAAGGAAATGCCAATATTATAGGAATAGCAACAAAAAGCAAAAGCAATTCAACTAATTTATATGTGTTGTTAGTTAACATTTTTAATTACCAATCAACTCCAAAAACAAATTTAGACAACAACATAAACACAGTCGTAACAATGATAACGCCCAATAAATTAAATAAAATTCCTGCTCGTATCATTTGTTTAATTTTTACATAACCCGATCCAAAAATAATGGCTTGGGTGGGCGATGCAACAGGCATCATAAAGGCACAACTTGCCGAAAGTGTTGCAGGAATCATCAATAAAATGGGGTCTATATTTAATGCGATACTTGCTTGAGCTAAAATGGGCAACACCAAATTGGTGGTTGCTGTGTTGGAAGTTACTTCTGTAAGCATAGTAAGCACCACACAAACAATAATAACCATCATTAGTGGCGAAGAAAAAGTCATTTGAGCAAAAAGATTTCCCACCACTTCTGATAATCCCGATGAAGTAAAACCACCTGCAATGGCAAAACCTCCACCAAAAAGCAATAACACTCCCCAAGGTAATTGTTGCACATGACTCCATTTTAACAACATTTCTCCTTCTCTTTTTTTAGAAGGAATGAGAAACAATAAGGTAGCAGCAGCAATGGCTATGGTGGCATCGGTTGCCATTTCTAACCCAAAAACAGTTCGCCAACCTTGTATGGTAAAGGTTTCCGACAAGCGTAAATCCGAACCTGTAATCCATAAAACAGCAGCCATAAAAAATACCAATCCCGATAAAGCTTCGTCTCTGGTGATTTTCCCCAATCCGTGCAACTGACTTTTTACTACATCATTACTTTTCAACAGATTGTCTTTGGGCATTCTGTAAATTATTTTGGTAAGCAATAACCAACCTGTAATGATAAAAGTAATAGCGATTGGTAAGCCCATCATCATCCATTGTGTAAAACCAATTGCTGCTTTATCAGGGAAAATAGTTTGGTACATTTCTATAAAAATCATGTTGGGCATGGTGCCAATAACTGTTGCCATTCCGCCAATATCGGCAGCATAAGCAATACACAACATTAAGGCAACGGCAAAACGACTTATCAGTTTTTTATTATCGTTGGTGATGCCAGTTTTTAGTTCTTCAATAATGGAAATGCCTATAGGCATCATTACCATTACTGTGGCAGTGTTGGATATCCACATGCTTAAAAAAGCGGTGGTTATCATAAACCCTAAAATAAGATGAGCGGGTTTGCTCCCTATAACACTAACAATTCTCAATGCCAACCGCTGATGCAGGTTAGATTGTTGAATACCTTGTGCCAACATTAACCCACCGAGAAAAAGAAAAATGATTTCTTTACCATAAAATACGGCTGTGTCTTTAGCGTCTAAAATGCCAAAAAGCGGAAATAAAAAAATAGGAAATAAGGAAGTAACGGCTATAGGCAAGACTTCAAAAATCCAGCAGACAGCCATAACAATAACTATTGCTGCCATGATGGGTGCTTTAGGATTGGCTGCTGAAGGTACTAACCAATAGCCAACTGCTGCCAATATAATTGCCAACAAAAAGTACATCCATTTTTTAGTAACTGATTTCAATTCGCTGATTTAGTAAATGATTTCCAAAAATAGTATAAAAGTCTCGAAATATGTTATTTGATTAGTACCGAATTATAATTTTGATATATAAACAAGAAGATTTCTGTAGCAAGAAGATTTCTCTAGCTTCATTTTACTAAGTTTCGTACCTCAACCTGTAAAATTTCGTTCGAAATGACATGCAAATTGGCTGTGCATTTTCTTTTTGTCATTTCGAGCAATATTTTTCATTCCGAAGTATGAGGAATAGAAAAATGCGGTCGAGAAATCTTCTTGTTTTTGGAGTAATTAAGTTTTTTTGGTATTAGAGTTTAACTTAAAAGAGCTAATATTAATAGATTTTTTAGGTCTTAATTCAAAAGATTTCTCTAGCTTCATTTTACTAAGTTTCGTACCTCAACCTGTAAAATTTCGTTCGAAATGACAATTAATTGGCTGTGGAGTTTCTTTTGGTGTCATTTCGAGCAATATTTTTCATTCCGAAGTATGAGGAATAGAAAAATGCAGTCAAGAAATCTTCTTATTTAAAAGCATTAATGTAAATTTGATAATTGATCTTTTATTTTTGATAAATGCAACACAATTATTTTGTTTATATCACAACAAACCCTAATAAAACGACCTTATATATTGGTGTTACCAATGATTTAAGAAAAAGAATGTTTGAACATCAAGAAGACAAAGGAACATTAAAATCTTTTGCAGGTAAATACTATTGCTATAATTTAATTTACTACGAACATTTTGAACAAATAGAACACGCTATTGATAGAGAAAAACAATTAAAAAAGTGGAGTAGAAAAAAGAAAGAACAATTGATAGAAACCCTCAATCCCAATTGGATTTTTCTTAATGATGAAATTTTCAGGTCTTAATTCAAAAGATTTCTCTAGCGTCATTTTACTAAGTTTCGTACCTCAACCTGTAAAATTTCGTTCGAAATGACATTCATTTTGGCTGTGGAGTTTCTTTTTGTCATTTCGAGCAATGTTTTTCATTCCGAAGTATGAGGAATAGAAAAATGCAGTCGAGAAATCTTCTTATTTTTGGAGAATAAGTTTATTTTTTAGGACATTGACTTAAACTAAAAACAAATGAAACAAATCGTTATTATTACTGTTCTTTTTTTTCTTTGCTATGATGCCTATAGTCAAAAAAATGATTTAAGTGGTACTTCTTGGAAATTAACAAAAGAAATTGAATATGAATATTCTGATACTCTATACAACAAAGAGGAATTCATCCATTTTATTGACAAAGAAAAAATGGCTTATAACAGTACTAAAACCTTAGATAGTCTTGATTATGTTTATAATTATAAAATTAAAAGACGTATCTTCTCAAAATACAACTTATTGGTATTTTCAAATAGTGAAAAAGAAAAGAAAAACAATGAAAAATGGGATTATACAAAAGGATGGTCAGGGAGTTATAGTATCAAAATGGTAGATTCAACAAATTTAATTTTTGCATATCCAGACCACGAAGATAGTTGGATGAAGTTTTATGAAAAAATAGAATGATGAAATTTTCAGGTCTTAATTCAAAAGATTTCTCTAGCTTCATTTTACTAAGTTTTATATGTAGATATTTATTGTTTTTATCGGTCATATAGAATACGCCATGCAGCCTTTGTTTGTTAGTATATTCTTCGGCACGTGGCTATTTCGTACCTCAACCTGTAAAATTTCGTTCGAAATGACATTCTTTTGGCTGTGGAGTTTCTTTTGGTGTCATTTCGAGCAATATTTTTCATTCCGAAGTATGAGGAATAGAAAAATGCAGTCGAGACCGCGAAGCAGCATCAATTCAAAAATATAAAATAGACTAAATATTGATTAATCTTCTTACTTTTATTAAAATGGTTAGATTTGAAGATAAATTAATTATCTAAGATAAAGAATGAAAATCATCGTAACAATCATTTTCCTATTAACATTTACAGCAAGTTTTTCACAGACTAATGAGGTTACTTTAAATAAAAAAAAGAAACAAAATATTGAAATCAGCTACTCATCAGGAGAATTAAAAGAAAAAGGAAAGAAAAAATTAATGAAAAAATTATCTTCAACAAATAGTGGTCGAATTAATGGAGTGATGGCTTATTTCAAACATGGGAAATGGATTGAATTTTATAAAAATGGGAAGAAAAAACGAATAGTAATTTATAATAAAGATGAAATTGTTAGTGTGAAGAAAGAATGGGATGAAAATGGAAATAGAATAAATTAAGCCTACCCCCCTCTAAGCGTAGAATTTTCTATGCTTTTATTATCAAAATACACTTGCGAATTATCATAAAAACAAATTAAACCAACTATCATTTAGTGCATTATATGGCACTTTTTATTGTGTTTTGTGTTTGGTTCTTATTAAAAGCATAGAATTGTGCGGTTTAATGCACTTTTTGTTGGTAGTATTATAAAAATTAGTTACTTTTGACAAAAAAAGAGCAGTATAATGCACTATACAAAATTAATTGAACAAATAAAAAATCGTAGAGACGAATTGCAAGTAACACAGGAAACATTGGCTGAGATTTCTGGTGTAGGACTTCGTACATTAAAAGAATTTGAAAGCGGAAAAGGCAATCCAACATTGAAAACAGTAAGTAAACTTGCTGATGCCTTGGGCTTAAAATTATACCTACAAATTAAATCAATAGAATGAGAAGTGCTCGTGTTTTATATAAAAATGAAGAAGCTGGTGTGTTAACACAATTGGATGATGGAAGTTTTGAGTTTAGCTACCATAAAAAATGGGTAAATGATGTTTCAAAACCATCCATCAGTTTAACTTTACTTAAATCAAAAGAAGTTTTTCATTCCAATTATTTGTTTCCTTTCTTTTATAATATGCTTCCAGAAGGTACAAACAAACAAACCGTATGCTTTAACTTACGCATAGATGCAAAAGATGATTTCGGTATTTTAATGGCTACAGCACAACATGACAGCATTGGAGCAGTTCGTGTTCAAAAAATAGAAAATAAATGAGTTTTCCTATTATAAAATATTGTCCCGGAACCTTATCTGAAGGTCATGAAACCTACAGCAGAGCTGCCTTAAAAAATGTGTTTGATGGTAAAAAAGTAAGCCATATTTTACCGTATGAATCACCTGCTTCTAATGAGCAAACGGATGAATTATTTGAAGAAAATAGAAAGCGAATGTCCATTTCGGGTGTTCAGGAAAAATTTTCTGTATTGTTAGAAAAAAATAAATTAAGACTAGTTAAAGAAGGCGAACAAGGGCAATATATTCTCAAACCTATACCATCCGCAGGAAAAAATACCGATCAAATGCCAGCCAATGAACATTTAACGATGCAAATTGCCAAACAGGTATTTGGTATAGAAACTGCTGAAAATGCTTTACTATTTTTTAAAAATGGTGCTCCAGCTTACATTACCAAACGCTTTGATACAAATTTGGATGGTTCAAAAAGAGCTCAAGAAGATTTTGCTTCCTTAACAGGTAGAACACCACAAACACATGGTGAGAACTATAAATATCTCGGTAATTATTTTGATTTATTTGAAGTAATGAAAAAATACGTTCCTGCATATAGTGTGGAAGCTCCAAAATTATTTAAACTCATACTATTCAATTATTTGATGTCGAATGGAGATGCTCATTATAAAAATTTTTCACTCACAGAAACTTCGTATGGTGATTTTCGTTTGAGTCCAGCTTACGATTTACTGAATAGCAGAATACATATTGAAGACAAAGATTTTGCACTAGAAGAAGGTCTGTTACCAAAAAAGCATACAAAAGGAAAAATTACTGAGCAGTTTTATACGTTAGGAAAATTAGCTGAAATTCCTACTGTTCAAATAAACAAATTTCTATTACTTTCAACCTCAACATCAGATAAAATAATGGAATTAATTGAACATTCGTTTTTATCTGAAAAAACTAAACGAAATTACGAACAAGCTTATTTTACTCGTTTGAATAAACTGAAGCGGATGTAAAATCCGAAATGAATTGTGCTAAAACCCTCAACTAAAACTTCAAATTAATTTGATTATCTCTTTTGGTGAGTTTAAATTTAGGTTCATCCATGTTTTTTAACTCAGAGGTAAGTGGTTTGTTATTAAGT
>Ga0210006_1000795_pt1 | contig 23352 bp, 23 predicted proteins | sample CryGey02umfilter_2_FD_185452 | JGI IMG/M metagenome (GOLD analysis project Ga0210006, IMG submission 185452) | Groundwater microbial communities from aquifer in Utah, USA - Crystal Geyser 4/10/14 0.2 um filter (SPAdes) (version 3) | ecosystem: Environmental > Aquatic > Deep subsurface >... | reverse complement strand
ACCATCAGGGCGTGGGAAGATACCAATAAAGTCGTTGAAGAGTACGTAAAAGATATGGAAGGTTCTAGTTCAAAATCAGTTGTAGAGTTGCCAGTGAATAAAAATAAAGAAATATCTTTTTTGAAATTGTGGGTTACAGACCAGAACAATCATATTGTAGAAACAATTGGTACGGACACAGAGATTAAGATTTTGGTTAAATTTTTTGTGAATAATCCTATTAACACTGCAGATATTAATATTTCTCTTGTAAATTCTAAAGGTGTGGTGATAACTGTTCTGTATTTGTCAGATTTTAATCAGGGGAAATTAATTCCATTTGAAAAAGGAGTATATACAGCATCGGCATCTATCAAGCCTGGATTTTTGGTACCTGATTATTATGGACTTAGAATTTTTGCATACATTGGAGGCGTAAAGAACATCGATTTTTCCGAAGAAGAGGTCGGCTTCAGAGTAGAGCACATTAGCTCAGTGAGAAGTGTATTGGGTTGTGTATTTGGTGAAGCAAAATGGGATATTCAGAAAGACAAATAGTATGAAAGAGATCAATAAAAAAATTAATAAGGTTAGGATGGGTATTATCGAAGCCACGTACAATGCCAAAGAAGGGCATATTGCTAGTGCTTTTTCTATTTTAGATATTTTGTGGGTTCTCTATGACAGAATTTTAAATATAGATCCGTCAGATTTGGATAATCCAGACAGAGACAGATTTATTTTGAGTAAGGGACATGCCTCACTTGGCCTGTATGGAGTATTATCTGAGAAAGGTTTCTTTGATAAAAATTTATTAAAAGATTTTGGAAAATATGATAGTCCTCTAGGCGGTCATCCTGATCGCAATAAAGTACCGGGTGTTGAAGCTTCTGCAGGTTCTCTTGGCCACGGTATGCCAATTGCCGTAGGTATTGCCATGGGCTTGAAAATTAAAAAAAGTAAAGCACACGTGTTTTGTATAATAGGTGATGGAGAAGCAAACGAAGGTACGATTTGGGAATCGGCATTACTGGCTTCACACCACAGTTTATCCAATTTGTGTTGCATTATAGACCATAATCATTCTACAGATAGGGCACTTAAAGTAGATAGCCTATCTGATAAATTCAAATCGTTTGGTTGGAATGTCTATGAAGTAGATGGACACAATCATGAAGAGATATATGATATACTTTCTGCCGAAAATTGTAATGACAACCCAAAAATTGTAATTGCCAACACCATAAAAGGTAAAGGTATCAAATTAATGGAGAATAACCCATCATGGCATCATAAAGCTCCTAGTCCGGAAGAAATGAGTCAATTTTTATCAGAACTAAAAGTATGAGAAAGCAATTTGTTATCACCACTGAATCTATTTTGGAACAAGACAAAAACACTGTGTTACTGCTTGGCGATATTAGTGTATGGGGTTTTAGACAAGCCTTTGAGAAATATAGTGACAGAGTTTATAATATAGGCATACTAGAACAGTCCACGGTAAGTTTGGCATCTGGTCTTGCTATGACTGGATTCATTCCTGTTGTGCACACTATCACTCCTTTTCTAATAGAGCGAGCTTACGAACAATTAAAAAATGATTTTGGTTATCAGAAGTTGGGCGGAAATTTCATAAGTATCGGTGCTTCTTACGACTACGCATCTCTTGGTTGCACACACCATTGTCCAGCAGATATTGGTATTTTGAAGTATATACCAGGAATGGAAATAGTTTTGCCTGGTACTGCCAAAGAGTTCGATAGTTTATTTAGACAAGCCTACACAAATGGAAAACCAACATATTATCGTCTTAGTGAATATACAAATGATACAGATTGTGATGTAATATTTGGGAAAGCAAATATAATCAAAAAAGGAGAATTGGCTACTGTGATTGCAGTTGGCACAACGTTAAATATAGTTTTGGAAGCTACCAAAGATTTAGACGTTACTGTGCTTTATTACACCTCTATTAGTCCATTTGATACTCAGGTGCTACAAGAAAATTGTGATTCAGGAAAAATATTATTGTGTGAGCCATATTATAGAGGAGTTCTTTCAACAGAAATTATGGATGCTATGTTTCCAAAACAAATCATATTGGATTGTGTTGGTGTACCTCTCAATTTTTTGACCAATTATGGTAAAAAAGAGGAGCATGATCAGGCCATAGGTTTGACTGCTGTTGATGTTAAAGAAAAATTGGATAATCTTTTAAGTATAAGTATATGAATAGATTGGCAAGTTATTTGTTGGAAGATTCCAAAAAAATTTATGACAGTATAGATTTTAAGCCACTTTTTGGTAAATGCGTTTTGATCACTGGTGCATCTGGTATGTTAGGAATATATTTTTTGGCCTGCCTAAAACATTTAGCAAATAATTTTCCTGGAAGTGTTAAATTAACAGCGATAGTACATAGCGAACCTGTGGGGTACTTAAAAGAATTATTAAATTATAATGGAGCAGAAATTTTGCTAGGAGATTTGAGCGATAGAGATTTTTGCCATTCTCTACCAGATGTAGATTTTGTGGTTCATGCCGCAGGGTATGCTCAACCAGGAAGATTTTTGTCTAATCCAGAAAAAACATTGAAAATAAATACAAGCACAACTTTTGATCTTTTTGAAAAATTATTGCCAGATGGGAAATTTTTATTTGTCAGCAGTAGCGAAGTATATAGTGGTTTACCTGGAGGAAAATATACAGAAGACCAAATTGGAAATTCCAATACTGATCATCCGAGATCTTGTTATATTGAAGGAAAGAGATGTGGCGAGGCCATAGTTAATGCATATCGTAGTAAAGGTGTTGAGGCAAAATCAGTCAGACTCTCTTTGGCCTACGGACCAGGGACAAAAACAGACGACAAAAGAGTTTTGCCTTCATTTATTGAGAAAGCTCTAAAAGAAAAAAAGATTAGTTTGCTTGATGATGGAAAGGCGATTAGAACATATTGCTATGTGGCAGATGCAGTAGAAAATATGTGGAATGTACTCTTTAGAGGAAAAGAACATGTCTACAATGTTGGTGGTTTTTCAAAAACTACTATTGCGGAGTTGGCAGTGAAAATTGGAGAAAATCTGGGAGTTCCTATAGAAATACCCCTTAGTTCTTCAGAATCATTAGTGGGATCTCCTCAAGACGTATCTCTAGACATAGAAAGAATGGAGTCTGAGTTTGGAAAAAAAGAATTTGTCTCTTTCGATGATGGGATTTTTCGTACTATAGGTTGGTATAAAGAATTATATAATCTAACGTAAGGAATAATTTTTTATGTGGAAACTTCAAGAAAATATATTGGAAGAAAAAGATAAAAATATCTTGGTTGATTTTATCAATTCTACAGATAGGTTTACTCAGTTTGAAATGGTAAAAAAGTTTGAACTAGAGTGGTCAAATTGGCAAGGTTGTAAATATAGCACCTTTGTTAATTCTGGTAGTTCTGCCAACTTGATAATGATGGATGCTGTGAAAGAATTTTATAATATTGATGATTATGAAGAGGTGCTAGTACCTGCAGTCACATGGACGACCAATATTACATCTGTAATTCAGACCAAATTACAACCTGTGTTTGTTGATGTTAATTTAAATGATTTGTCTTTTGACTATGAAAAGTTGGAGCAGAGTGTGACATCTAAAACCAAAATTATTTTAATTACCCATTTGATTGGAATTCCTGCCAACATGGAAAAAATACAAGAAATAGCTGATCGTCACAATCTAATTATTTTAGAAGATTGCTGTGAATCTCACGGGGCACATTATAATGATAAGAAGGTTGGCAATTTTGGTTTAGCTAGTACCTTCAGTTTTTATTGGGGTCACCACATGACCTCTGTAGAGGGCGGTGTGATTTGTACTGACAATGAAGATTTGAACGATTTGTTTGTTTTAAAGAGATCTCACGGTTTGGCAAGAGAGCTTGATAAATCAAAACACCAAAAATATAAAGATAAGTATCCTGAGATAGATTTTAATTTTTTATTTTTAACATACGGATATAATTTTAGAAATACAGAATTAAGTGCTGTTCTTGGTTCTGAACAGTTGAGACATTTAAATCGTTATATTGAAATTAGAAATAAGAATCACAAAAAATATTTGAATATTATAGAAGGCATAAAAGAAAAGTTATACATAATTGATAGTCAAGGGATTTCTTCTTTTTGTATCCCTTTTATTTTTAGAGACAAAAGTGATAAAATAGAGTTTCAAAAAAGTTTGGAATCAAATAAAATAGAATACCGTCCTATTATTGGTGGAAATTTGTTACGTCAACCGTGTTTCTCCATGTACGCCAATTATTTAGATTTTCCACATGCAGAAGTCTTACACCAAAACGGTATTTATATCGGAAATAACCAGTTTGTAAATGATGACAGGCTTAATTTGTTAGACAGTATTGTTCAAGAAAATTTTGGAAATTAATATGGAAATTATTGAAAAAATTGATCAAGAATTGTATGATAAGATACTGAGTTATATACCAATCGTTTGCGTTGACGTGGTCATTGAATACGAAGGAAAAATATTGTTGGTAAAACGCAAAAACAATCCTGCAAAAAATCAATGGTGGTTTCCTGGTGGGAGAATATACAAGGGTGAGTCTATAGAGCAAGCTGGTGTGAGAAAAGGCAAAGAAGAGGTAGGTTTAGATTGTGTGTTTAAGGAAATTTTTGGAGTGGAAGAAACTTACTTTAAGAGGGAAGGGGACATGGAGTTTGATGTCCATACTATAAACATAGCTTTGGAATTACAGCTAAAAAATTATGAAGAGCCATTGCTTGACAGTGATCATTCTGAATTTCGGTGGACGGTGTCAAATAATAAGGAATTTCATTCCTCAATTCAACGTATTTTGTCTTTGAAGGGTTTAAAATACTAGATTATTTTTATGAGCAAAAAAGTTGTAATTTTTTCATGTGGTGGCAAGATGTGTAATCAGCTTTGGCTTTTTGCAAACGTGTATGCCTATTGTTTAGAAAAAGGATATAAGTGTATCAACTATTCATTTTTTGAATCGAGTACAGATTTTAGTGATAATTATAGTAAGCATTTTGAGGTCTGTATAGAGAATAACTTTTTTAAGGTCCTTTTTTCTAAAAAAATGGAAAGAATTAGTTATAGGTTGTTCAAAAAAAAGTATGTTTTAAAATATATTTTGCACAAGATATACATTTATATCCTAAAGATTGTTAAGAAAAAAAGTATTATATCAGCTCAGGTAAAAGAAAAAAAAATGATTTTACCGCCAACTAATAAATCACACGGTTTCCTTTCTACGTTGGAAAGGAGTAGAAAGAATATCTATATTGAAGGGTGGTTTTTCAGAAACCCTGCTGGTTTAGAAAAATACCATAGTGAAATTGTAGAATATTTAAAACCAAAAGAATATATAACAGAAAAAATTAATAGTCAGATAAGAAACATAAGGGAAAAATATGATCATGTTGTGGGTGTTCATATCAGAAGAGGTGATTTTCCACAAGCATATGTATCGACTGAAAGGATAGTAGATATATTGAATGAGTATTTAGTTATGTATAAAAAAAAATGCGAAAAAACTTTTTTTATTCTTTGTTCCGATGAGCGCATTGATATGAGGAAGTTTGAGGGTTTTAATATAAGACAAAATAGTGGAAATACGGTGGAAGATTTTTTTATTTTATCGCAGACAGATTTAGTTTTAGGTTCAAATTCAAGTTTTAGTTTAGTTGCATCATATTATGGGAACATCCCATTTATTATATGTACAGAGAACATAGACTGGGAATACTATTTAAAAAAAAATAAATATTTTGAAAACAAATACTCCGTTTGTGTCTAATTATGCTATTTATGTATAAAAAATTTATCAGAAAATGTCGTCAATATCTTTACAAGATCAAGTGCTTAGTATTACGAAAAAAAATTGATGGGTACGATAAGATTGATGGGTGGTTGGCACTAGAGGAAGCTGTTGCTTTATATCAAATAGCGCTGAAGCTACCGCCCTCTTCTACGGTCGTTGAAATAGGAAGTTGGAAAGGAAAAAGTACGTATTGTATTGCTAAGGGTTTGGATAGTGGTGATGTATTGTATGCAATTGACCCTTTTCAATCTTCAGAAAAAATGAATGATGAGTGTGCTGCTGAATACAATATACTCCCCCAAAAAAACATTATCAATGATTTTAGGATGAATATGAGCTCGTTCGATTCGTTGAATATCGTTTACCCTAAAATAGGATTTTCTCATGATTTCGTTGATGAAATACCTGTAATAGATTTTTTATTTATAGATGGTGACCATTCAATAGAGGGTTGTGATTATGATTATACTAATTATGCACCAAAAATCAAAAAAGGAGGTTATTTGGCTTTTCACGATTATAATGCCAGTGTGAAAGATCAGGGACCGACATTGGTTGTGCATAACAAAGTACTTCCTTCGGGAGAGTATTCTTTGGTAGGCATATATGGTACATTGTGGATAGCACAAAAAAATAGTTTTTAGTCGTATATTAGTCAATTATATCTATGCAAGTTGATGCCATAAAAATTGGTCTCGTGATACCAATCTACCTCACTAAGTTTGTGAAACAGGCAGTAGAAAATATTCTTGAAAAAAATAATAGAGAAGACCTCGTACTTTGCATTGTAAATGATGGTAAAGAAGATACAAAAGAGTATCTGTCACAGCATGAATGGGCAGAAAATGTGGACATCGTAAATTTACCAGAAAACCGTTGTTTTTCTGGTGCAAATAACGCTGGGTGGAAGTACCTAGTCAAGACATACCCAAATATTGAATATTTAGGATCGGTAAACGATGATGTGATATCACAAACTGGGTGGTTGGACAACATCATCACATCTCTAGAAAAACACCCTAAGACGGCTCTTGGTATGCCAATCATGGAGACAAATCAAGGATTTCTACACACAAAGAAAAATTTTGCAACTTGGAGATTGAAAGGTTCTGATGAGATGGTGCCCATAGCACACAAAATAAAAGAAGATACCTTTGTGTCTGCGGTTAATGGTTTTTGTTTTGTTGTTAGAAAAGAAGTCTTACTACAGGCAGGCATGTTGGATGAACAATTCAAAAATGGATGTGAAGATGTTGACCTTGGTATAAAAATCCTTTTGGGTGGATGGAGAATGATAGTTTCTAAAGAATCTTTTGTATTTCATTTTGGAGGATCATCTCGTTATTTACCTGGGACTAATACAAATTTGGATTTAAATCACAAGATTTTAGCAGAGAAGTGGGATCATAATATTGAGAAGTTTAATAATTTAGATGAAAATGGATTTTTAATCCAGTAAAATATGAAAGAACACAAATTTACAAAGAGGTTTGCGGCCCATGCCATGGTCTTCAATTGTAGTGAGGATATGTTGTTGCGTATGATCAATAATTGTGGATCATTTGTAGAAAAAATATATATAGCTTACAGTGAATATCCATGGATTCATAACCCAGAAGCCCGTAATAGGTATAAGAATAATACAGATTTAAATACTTTAAAGAAATCTGCGTATTATTATAAAATAGAATTTATTTTTGGGGAATGGAACACTGATATGGAAGAAAGAGCTACTTGTCTTGCCAAAGCAAAAAATGATGGATTTGACTATTTGATAATTCAAGATGCTGATGAATTTTATAGTTTTGAAGATTTAGAGAAAAATTTAATAGAAATAGAAAAAAATCCAGACTACGATATCTACGAGACACCATGGATGTGTTTTTGGAAAAGCACAGACTATGTTTTGACAAACCGAAAAAATTCTCCAATAGTCGGCTTTCCAGAGTTTGCCGTTAATTGTAAAAGTGGCGTGGCTTCTGTCCGTACACGTACTGTACAAGATAGTGTCTACAGGCTTTCTGGTTTGTGTTATCATTTGAGCTATGTTCTTTCAGATGAAGACGTTTATTCCAAGATAAAAACGTGGGGACATACAGCTCAGTTCAATAATGAAAAATGGTATAAAGAAAAATGGCTACAGTGGAATTTGTATACTAGAAATTTACATCCTGTGTCTCCGCGTGAGTGGAAAATTGCCACAAAGTTTGATGGACAATTACCCGAAGTACTAATTGACTTCAAGTCGCCACAGGTTACTATGTTTAACAACAGTTTGTTTGATAAAATTAAGAAGAGGTTATTTGATGAATTTTATAGTTATAACTTCAAGAGAATAGCTTTAGGCATTGGTAAAAAGTTTGGCATCAGCAAAGAAAAGGTAAAAATAATTTACTATAAACTTAGAGCCACTTATTTATTTCCTATATATCAATTTAGACGTTTTAGGTCTATGTTTACTTGGAGGTCAAAAGCTTCAAAATTAAAAAATTCTACAAGAGGATTACAATTACACCTCGGTTGTGGTGGAAATAAATTAGAAGGATTTTTGAATTGCGAATTTAGAGCAACTGAAGCGGCAGATTTAGTTATGGATTGTGGAAAGCTTTCAAGATTTAAGGATAACTCAGTTTCTACTGTATTTTCTCATGCTTTTTTTGAGCATCTTTATAGAAAGCAACAAGTTCCTTTGCTGAAGGATTGTTTTAGAATCTTAAAAGATAATGGTTCAGTTGTATTTTTGGGACTATCTGATTTTGAAGTTTATGCCCAAGCCTATATTGACAAAAAGCCTGGTATAGCCAGTGAGGTTTTTGACCTGTTTGACGTATACAGACATAGTCATGGTGACCCAGAGATGGGTATCGGTTATTGGCTAGAACAGTTGCATAAATCTCTTTTTGATAAGCAATATGTGGAGGATCTGTTGAGAAAATCTGGTTTTGAACATTTTAAAATATTCAATTATGCATATCCAGGAGAGCAAATACCTTTGAGTCTGGGTTTTGTGGCCACGAAAGACAAAAAAGAAGAACCAGAAATTATAAACATTCTCGCTCCGTTTAAAAATAATATAAAAAATTTGGACCAGATAACATTTTATAATTAAATATGTCTAAAATAGGTTTGTTTGTTGGGGTAGAAAGAGGCTTTCAAGTACTTTCAGCATTGATTGCGAATGATAGAGATATCTCAGGTGTTTTGATTTTGGAACAGAAAAATCATGAGATAGAAAATTATGCGTCAAGGCTGGAGAAATTGTGTATGGATAATAATATTCTATACAAAAAATCTAGTGAGGTAAAGTCAACAGATTATAAGTCTTACATAGAGAGTATTGACTGCGATGTACTGTTTGTAGTAAGTTGGCGTTTTTTGATTCCGAAAGAGTGTTTTAGTATTCCTACACATGGGATTTTTGTTCTACATGATTCTCTACTACCAAAATATAGAGGTTGGGCACCTACCAATTGGGTAATTATTAATGGAGAAAAAGAGACTGGTCTTAGTTTGCAATATATTAGTGAAGGTATGGATGCTGGAGATATTGTAGATCAAATTAAAATAAAAATAGATGATGCCGAGACGGCATATACTTTAAATAAAAAATTTTTAGAAATTTATCCCAAGATAATCTTGGATAATGTAGATTCGATAATAAATAGTACAAATAAAAGGACTGTACAGGATGAGAATTCAGCATCATTTGGTTGTAAAAGAGGTCCAGAGGATGGAAAAATAGACTTTACCTTGATGTCTACTCAACAAATAACTAGATTGGTGAGAGGGTTATCTTTTCCATATCCTGGGGCTTTTTGTCATTATCGTGACAGAGAAGTAATCGTATGGGAAGTATCAGAAGTTTCTTTACCATTAAATTATGTTGGCAGAGTGCCAGGAAGAATTGTTCAGATTAATGATGAATATGTTGATGTTTTGACTACAGATGGTGTATTGAGAATTATGAAAATATCATATGCAGATGATCCAACTTATATTTTGAAGCCAAAAGAAATTTTGCACACTATATCGTCTAAATTATCTTAATTTTTAATTATGGCAAAAACAATATTATTAACAGGAGCCGGTGGGTACATTGGTTCTAGGATGGTCGAGAAACTTTTAGAAAGAGGAGATAAAGTCGTTGCTTTAGACAGATATTTTTTTGGTGATGTGTTTGAAGATATAAAGGATAATAATCAATTAACAATAGTAAAAGATGACATACGTTTTTTTGACAAACATATTCTTTCTGGAGTAGATGTCGTAATTGATTTAGCTTCTATTTCTAATGATCCTGCATCCGAGCTCGTGCCATCTTTGACAAGGGAAATCAACCACGAAGGTGCAGTTCGTGTTGCCAAACTTTCAAAGGAGGTGGGCGTAGAAAAATTCATTTTTTCCTCTTCGTGTAGTATATATGGACATGGCCAAGAAAATAAGTTAAATGAAGAGTCTGAGGTGGCACCTGTATCTGAATATGCCAAATGTAAAATTGCAGCAGAAAAAGAAATTTTAGATTCAGGAGATGAAAATTTTTCTGTAACTTCTTTGCGTAATGCTACTGTGTATGGATTGTCAACACGACGGATGAGGTTTGATTTGATAATAAATATAATGACACTCCACGCTTGGAAAAGTGGAAAGATTTTTGTGCTTGGAGGTGGAAAACAATGGCGTCCTTTGGTGCATATAGACGATGTAATAAAAGCATTTTTATTAATAACAGATACAAACGATTTTTCCAAAATTAACAAACAGGTGTTTAATGTCGGATCTAATGAACAAAACTATCAAGTGTTTCAAATAGCTCAAATAATTAAAAATTATTTTCCAGACTCGCAGATTGAGGTAACTCCAGATGATCCAGATGCACGAACTTATAATGTAGATTTTTCTAAAATTAGTGACGTGCTTGGTTACAAAACTGATAAAAACGTAAACGACGGTATATTAGAAATAAAAAAGTCTCTTGATGAAGGATTGATCATATTTGACGACAAAAGGACTTCGACGCTCGGTTATTACAAGTTTTTAATGGAGGCAGATGAGATTTTGAAACATGTCAAGCTCAATGGTAAATTATTCTAAATATATGAAAATAGAATTTTATAAACACAATTTAGATAATCAAGATAAAGAATATTGTTTGAAAGTACTTGATTCAATTTTTTTGACCACGGGAGAGCCAGTTGAATTATTTGAGAAAAAATTGGCACAGTATACACATAATAGCTTTGCTGTCGGGTTGACATCGTGCACTCAGGCTTTGTTTTTATCTTTGAAGTATTTGTCGATTGGTCAAGGAGATGAAGTTATTACGACCCCTATGTCATTTATTGCAACTGCTAACGCTGTTGAATATTGTGGTGCCAAACCTGTATTTGTAGATGTAGAAGAAGACACAGGTAATATCAATGCTGAACTAATAGAGCAGGCAATAACCAAAAAGACCAAGGCAATATTGGTCGTACATCTATATGGTCAAATGTGCGATATGAAAAAAATAAAACAGATAGCCGATAAATACAATTTAAAAATAATTGAAGATGCTGCCCACTGTATAGAGGGAACAAGAGATGATATACGTGTTGGAGAGTTTTCTGATATGGCGTGCTATAGTTTTTATGCAACGAAAAATATTACATGTGGTGAAGGGGGGGCAATCACATGCAATGACGAACAGGCATATAGCTGGTTTAAAAAAGCAAGATTACATGGAATGAGTAAAAATGCAGTAGATAGATATCATAAGAAGTATACCCACTATGATATGGAGTTTTTAGGTTACAAATGTAATATGGATAATATTCAAGCATCTTTATTACTTCATCAACTTGATAGAATAGATACTTTTTTACATCGAAAGGAAAAAATAGCACATATGTACGATAAGGGGTTTGAAGATAATAAGAGTATTAAAATTCCCCAGATACTATCAGATACACTCCATGCAAGGCATCTTTATACCATATGGGTTGATCCTCAAAAACGTGATGAATATATGCATCGTATTCAAGAAAAAGAAATAGGTGTTGCAGTGAACTTTAGATCCATTCATCTCATGCAATATTATCGGGAAAAATATGGATATGAAAAAGGAGATTTTCCTGTTTCAGAAAAAATTAGTGATTCTACCATCACATTGCCTTTTTACCCAAAATTAGCTGATGAGGAAGTTGAGTATGTTGTCGAGACCGTAAATGGTATCTTAAATTAAGTGTCTGTGCATAATTTATGATAGTACTTCAAAAAATTTTGTATATTGTTTTTAACAAAGTGAAAGAAATATTAATCTTTCCTTTGTTTTATTTTGATGAAGTAAGTTCAAGAATATGGCTTAAAAAAAAATATTCTTTTTACCAAGATGTAGAAAGAGCTATTGTCCATACAAAACAGCAGGGTTTTAGATTTGCTGAATATTTTTTTTCACATTATTTTTTAAGATACTCAGGTTGGGCATTGTCCAAGTCATCGATAAGGTATTTTTGTGGAGAAGTTTTTTCTGGTAGAGAAAAACCGACAATAGTTGAATTTGGCGGCGGTGCTTCTACAATATTTTGGAATAATTTGTCTAAGGAATTTTTACTCTACAGTTATGAGCATGATTTTGGTTGGTTTAAAAAATTAAATTTTTATGTTTCAAACAATCAAAAAATCACTCTTATTTTTTCTCCACTCCGAAAGTTTTCAGATGTAGAAAAAGCAGCCTTGTTTGAGAAATGTACTTTATTGAGCTTACCGTGCAGTGGTTTTACAGATAACAAAGATACGAGTGCAAAAAATTTATTTTATAATATCAGGCACAATGATTTTCCTCTACAAAAAATTGACGCACTTGTATTGGATGGACCACATGGCAATGGTCGATCCATGGCATTTCCCATATTTCGTGATTATCTAAAGCCTGGTTCGATTGTGTTAATAGACGATTTTAATCATTATCCATTTTTGGATGACTTGTCTAAAGTATTTGAGTATAAAGTTATCAAAGAATTTAAAAGTCCTTTTAAAAGAAAAAGTTGGACTTTGTTAAAGTTAGTATAGACTATGTATAATATTAGTACCTATGAAAAATATTGTTAAAAAAATATTTGAGCTTATCAAAAGTGACATTGATTATAAAAAATATTGGGATAATCGATATAGGAGCGGGGACACTTCTGGAGCAGGGAGCTATGGTAAGTTAGCCCAATTCAAAACAGACATAATAAATAGTTTTTTGTATAAGTATACTATAACAAATGTCATAGAATTTGGTTGTGGAGATGGAAATCAATTGAAATCAATACATTATCCGAAGTATCTTGGTATGGATGTAGCTCAGTCATCTGTGTCTGAATGTATCAGTACATTTGGTGGGGACAACAAAAAAAGTTTCATGATCTATGATCCCACATTGTTTGTAAACAACGGTTGGATTATGGCCGAACTAACTGTCTGTCTAGATGTTTTGTATCATATTATAGACGAGGAAGATTTTTTAAAGACACTGAAAGATATATTTGAATCTTCTAGTAAGTATGTAATTTTGTATACATCGATAGATGCATTTAAAGAAGAGCCGTATAAGAAAGGTACACATGTTAGGCATAGAGATACCTTGTCCTACTTATTAAAATTTGAGCAATTTAAAATTGTGGAAATAATAAATCAAAGATATCCGGAGCTATCTTCTGCTTCGTTTATTATGTTGGAAAGAGTGAATTTTGAAAAATAGTATTGTATGTTAGGAATAAAAAAGATAGCTAAAGGTAGAATGGGGAATAGATTATTCCACTATCATTTTTTGCGTCAAATTTCCAAAAAAACCGGGATTGATTATTTTTGTGTTGATTTTCCAGAGGCCAAAAAATTTGAAGATATGTCTAAGACTGGGAAAGTTCACTGTCGCTTCAATAAAAACATAAGAATAACATCAAAAGATGTTTTGTTATACGCTGTGGATGATTTCATAACATTTGTCAAATCACAAGATGAGCAAGGTAAAGATATAATTTTTGATCCGCCTATTCTTGGAGAAGTTTTTTTTGATTATTTATTTTTTGACCCGAATGAGTTTATAAAAATTAAACGAGAGAATAGGAGAGCTTTTTCATTTGATGCACAAGGCAAAAAAATCATTGCTATTCATTTCCGCGGTACAGATTTTGAAGCATGGGATAAAAATGCATCATTAAAATTTGATTATTACAATGAGGCAATCGATTACTGTTTGGCGTTTTTTGAGGATGAGCAAGTGGTGTTTATTTTGTTTACTGATGAAGTGGATTTCGCTCCATATATAGATACAGTTGATTATTTGAAAAAACAAAATCAAGCATATTATTTTGGGGACCAAAAATGTTCTCCAATTCATGATTTTTATCAGATGACACAGAGTGATGTTTTGGTATCAAGTCCTAGCACTTTTGCTATATTTGCCGGAATGCTCGGTAAAGAGAAAAAGATAATTCACAATAAAAAATGGTTGGATTATGTAGTGAGTAAAAATGATACTTTTTGGGTAAAGTTATCACAGACAGAAAATACTTATTATTCTTTGTGGAAGACGTTTTAAACGAGTATGATATATTTGAAAACAATTTTTTCTTCACCGGCAGAAATAAAATTTCTCAAGCTAAACATGCGTGAGTCATTTGAGTATGTAGACAAATTTATTGTGTGCGAATTCAATTTTACACATGTTGGGATAAAAAGGGAATTAATTTTTGGTAAACATTTAAGTGATTTTACAAAAGAAGAACAAGATAAGATCATATACATTGGGGCAGACATATCTGGAGATATAATTTTGGCCGGCAACAGTCGAGAAGCCCACGAAAATGAACAAATCATGAGAGGTTATTTTATCAGAGATGTACGTTTAGAAGATGATGATATTGTCGTTTCTGTCGATGCTGACGAGATTGTATTTGGTATAGAATATCCAGATATTTTTAAGAGACTTAATTTTTTTAGAAAAGCCATCAAGTTGGAATTGCGCCAGTTTTTTTATAAAATAAATTATCTTTGGACAAATCAAAAATTTATTGCGCCAACTGTGTGCTATGCAAAATATTACAAAAATAAATTTCCAGGACAATGGAGGTATGATGTACAACTGTACAAAAAAATCGTCGGATGCCATTTTTCCTGGTGTCTAACTGTCGACGAGATGTTAAAGAAGATTGGTATGTATGCCCACCGAGATGATTACAAGCATTTGGCCACAAGAGAAATACTAGAAGATGCTATAAAAAATAAAAAATACCCTTTTGATTCCAGTGTAGATTTTAATATTGAAGTACTGGATATTTATAAAGACAGACAGTATTATCCAAAATCTATTTATACTATGCTGGACGAATTCAAAGACTTAATTGTCTAAGCTTATGCGTATCGGTATTGTCACAACTTGGTTAGAGAGAGGGGCATCTTATGTGTCCAGACAATATAAAGAATTGCTAGAAAATAAGCATGATGTTTTTATATACGCTCGTGGCGGTGAGGGATACGCTATTGGAGACTCAAACTGGGATAATCAATCAGTGACATGGGGTAAAAAAATTCCATTAGGTGTGCCAATGTCTATTGATCTAGCGGATTTCAAGAAATGGATTTTAGATAATAAGATTGAGACTATTTTTTTCAATGAACAACAGTGGTGGCCACCTGTTTTGTTGGCTAATCAACTTGGTATCAAGACCGGGGCTTATGTTGATTATTACACCAAAGAAACTGTCCAGTTATTTGCCAATTATGATTTTTTAATCTGTAATACCAAACGTCATCTCAGTGTTTTTTCTTGGCATAAGGGCACCAAATATATTCCTTGGGGTACAAACATTAATTTATTTAAACCGCAGCATTTAGAACCTGTTGAAAATGATGTCGTGACCTTTTTTCATTCGTGCGGTGTTAGTCCAGAGAGAAAGGGGACAGATCTATTAATACAAGCCTTTAATAGAATTAAGGATTCGGCAAAATTAGTCATACATACACAAACTAGTATAAAAAAGCATTATATTGATTTATCTGATATAATTGATAATCTAACTAATTCTGGCAGACTCACTATTGTAGAGAAGACTGTATCAGCTCCAGGCTTGTATCATCTTGGAGACATCTATGTCTACCCATCAAGGCTCGAGGGTATTGGTTTGACCCTGTCAGAGGCTTTGTCTTGTGGCTTACCACTTATAACTAGTGATAATCCACCAATGAATGAGTTTGTATCTACTGATAGTGGAAAAGTGGTAAAGATTAACCATATGCATGACCGTGAAGATGGATATTATTGGCTTCAATGTGAGGTGGATATTATAGATTTGGTTCAAAAGATGCAGTTTTATATAGATAATATTAATGATTTGTCTAATTTTAAAAAATCAGCCAGAGAATATGCAAAGCAGAATTTAGATTGGAATAAAAATGAAGTGGATATTCTGGACGTATTTAAGAATGTAAAAAAATTATCTGTTGAAGAAAAAAAAGAAGCTAAAGAATCGGCCATTGAATATGAGAAAAAGAGATCGACATTGCGTGCCAAACTCTATAGTTTTTTACCATTTTTGTTTAAACCCTTCTCCTGGTTTTGGTTTTTGATCAAGAGGAGATATATTACACATTAATTTTTTAATATCATTATGAAAAAAGTATTATTTGTTTTTGGCACACGACCGGAAGCGATAAAATTGGCCCCAGTCATACAATCAATGAAAAAACAAAAAGATGATTTTGAAGTTGAAGTGTGTGTGACTGCCCAGCATAGAGAAATGCTTGATCAAGTTTTGGATTTTTTTAAAATTATACCTGATTTTGATTTAAATTTGATGAAAAATAATCAATTTTTGTTTGATTTAACTGCCAATACTTTAAAAAATCTCGATGCTGTTTTGGAAGAAGTTCAGCCTGATTGGGTTATCGTGCAGGGCGATACTACGTCGGCCTTTGTTGGGGCTTTGGCCAGTTTTTATAGAAAAATAAAAATTGCCTACATTGAAGATGGACTGCGAAGTGGCAATAAATTATCTCCTTTCCCTGAGGAGGTAAATCGCCGAATGATTTCTCATTTGGCAGATTGTCATTTTGCTCCCACCAGCTTGGCTGCAAATAATCTAAAAAAAGAAAATATTAGAAATAATGTTTTTATGGTTGGAAATACTGTTATTGATGCATTGCTTTTAGGTTTGGATATAATTAAAAAAAGCGGAGCTGATAAGAAATTATATAAGTATTTTAATTATTTGGATTTCAATAAAAAAATTATTTTAGTAACAGGTCATCGTCGAGAAAGCTTTGGAAAACCGTTAGAAAATATTTGTTTAGCATTAAAAAAGATTGCTGAAAATAACGCGGTAGAAATAATATATCCTGTCCATTTGAATCCGAATATTCAAAAGCCGGTGCATGATATTCTAGGTAGCATAAAGAATATTCATTTAATAAAGCCACTAGACTATCCTCATCTGCTTTGGTTGATGAAAAAATCATATTTTATAATAACTGATTCCGGTGGCATACAGGAGGAAGCGTCATCTCTTAAAAAACCAATATTGGTTACTAGGGAAGTTACAGAAAGAATAGAGGGCATCAAAGCTGGCACCGCTTTGCTTGTTGGAAATAGAAAAGAAAAAATTGTCAAAGAGGCCAATGAGTTGTTAAATATCAAGAAAAAATATAAAATGATGAGTACAAGAAAAAATCCCTATGGCGATGGAAAATCTTGCGAGAGGATAATTAAAGTTCTTAAATCTTTATAATTATGTTGGCACCAATAGTTTTATTTGTTTATAACCGTTTGGATCATACCAAGCGTACTATTGATGCATTAAAAAATAATTTTCTTTCAAAGGATAGTGAATTGATAATTTTTTCCGACGGTCCTAAAAAAAATTTAGATAAACCGAAAATAGATGAACTTAGGAGTTATTTGAGGAATATTGATGGTTTTAAAAAAATAGAAATAGTTGAAAGGTCAAAAAATTTAGGTTTGGCTGAATCTATTATTAGTGGTGTAACTGAAATTGTCAATAAATATGGCAAGATTATTGTTTTGGAAGATGATTTAGTTACCTCGCCATATTTTCTAAAATATATGAATGAGGCGTTGGATCTTTATGAGAATGAGGAAAAGGTGATTAGCGTACACGGCTATAATTACCCTGTAAAAGGCATAAAAACATCAACATTTTTTTTGCTAGGCGCCGATTGCTGGGGATGGGCAACATGGAAAAGAGGCTGGGATTTATTTGAAGAAGATGGTAAAAAATTGCTCGAACAAATTAAAAAGAAGAGATTATCTTGGAAGTTTGATTTTGATGGATCATATCCATTTATGCAGATGCTGAAAAGCCAGATTGTAGGCTTGAATAATTCTTGGGCAATTCGCTGGTATGCTTCTGCTTTTTTAGCCAACAAATTAACCCTTTATCCTGCGTGTTCTCTGGTTGATAATACAGGTTTTGACAATAGTGGAACTCACGCTGGTTTTGTTGATATAATGTCCACCAAAGTCTGCCACGAGCCAGTGATACTTGAGAAGATGCCAGTTGAAGAAATAAAAGAAAATCGCTTAATTGTGAAATCATATTTTCATAAGCCAACCGTTTGGATTGTAATCAAATTAGCTAAGATAAAAAATAGTATCAAATTATTATATAGAAGATTTTTTTTATGACAAAGATAGGAATAGATTTTTCAGTAAAAAAAAGTTCTGGCGGGGCTTATCAATATTGCTTGACTTTTTTGGATGCACTAAAAAATAATTATAAAAATGATGAACTTGTTATTTTTAATAGTTCTTCAGATTTTCCATTTGATAATTATAAGGATAATTTTGAAATTCTAAACACTCCCGAAATAGAATCGCAAAAGAAATCAGCTTTTGTAGTATTTAAGGAAATGGGTTATAGATTTTTACTTTTTTTTCATTTATTTTTTGTAGTTGATTTATTGTTAAAGTTTTTTTATAGAAAACAGTTGCAAATTATTATAAATTCTGGCGTAAGTGTAATGCTTTTTCCATCTGGATCAAGATATGCCCCATATATTAATATTCCTTATCTAACAACAATTTACGATTTGGAGCACCGCAAAAATCCTCAATTTCCTGAATTATCAAAAAAAGGACGATGGTTGTCACGCGAGCATTATTTTAAAAGTATATGTCAAACAGCCACTAAAATTTTAGTTGATTCTGAAGTTGGCAAGGAAGATGTTGTCAATTTTTATATGGTCGATCCTAATAATGTTGTTGTTTTGCCATATCTGGCTCCAAATTATTTGGATGATCATATTTCTAATGATGAAGCAAAAAAAATATTACAGAACTTTGATTTGCCGGAAAAATTTTTATTTTATCCTGCACAATTTTGGCCGCATAAAAATCATATAAATATTGTTAAAGCAATTCATTTGTTAAAAAATCAGGGATTATTAGCAAATATTGTTTTTTCTGGAACAAAAAAAGAAGAATGGGGAGAATTCAAAAAAGTGTGGAATTGTGTTCAGACCAATGGTTTGGAAAGACAGGTTTATTATTTGGGTTATGTGGACAATAAAGTCATGTCTGCACTGTACAGATTGGCTGTTTCTCTTGTAATGCCTACTTTTTTAGGTCCCACAAATATTCCTGTATTAGAAGCATGGAAAATGCATTGTCCTGTATTGTATTCCGACATACGAGGTTGTCGTGAACAGCTTGACAATGCTGGTCTTCTTATAAATCCAAACAGTCCTGAAGATATTTCGGAAAAAATAAAATTGGTATGGGAGAATGAATCATTGCGAGAGGATTTGGTAAGTAAAGGGATAAAAAAGATGAGCCTTTGGACGTTTGATAATTTTCAATCAAAGTTAAAAGATATTGTAGATGGATTTAAAAAATAAATTATGAATTTCAGAAAAAAATTAATTAATTATATTTTACCTAGGCTGGAGGATAGATATATTGTGTCGCAGAGCCTGCTTTTGGGCAGGTTGTTATCTGAAAAGGTTTGCAATATTCAAGATATACAAAGTTTACCAGATGTTGAATTTAAAGTTTTTTCCCAGTTTGGCGATGATGGAATTATTCAATATCTTATTAATAAATTACAGATAAAAAATAGAACTTTTGTTGAATTTGGTGTAAGCGATTATTTTGAATCGAATACGCGATTTTTGTTATTGAAGGATAATTGGTCTGGTTTAATAATGGATGGTTCTGATTATAATATAAATTTTATAAAGAAAAGTGATTATTATTGGCGCCATGATTTGACTGCAGTTTCAAATTTCGTTACGAGGGAAAATATCAATGATTTAATTTTACAGAATGAATACAAAGGGGAGATTGGATTATTGCATGTCGATCTGGATGGGAACGATTACTGGGTATGGGAAAAAATAGATGTTGTAGATCCAATTTTGGTAATTATGGAATATAACAGTGTATTTGGGCCGGAAAGGAATATTTCAGTTCCTTACCAAGAAAATTTTGTCAGAACAAAAGCGCATTCCAGCAATCTATATTGGGGTGCTTCATTAGGAGCGCTCTGTAATCTAGCGGAAAAGAAAGGTTATTATTTTATTGGCAGCAATAGTGCTGGAAACAATGCTTATTTTGTTCGAAAAAATAGGATAAATGGCCTTAAAATTTGTTCTGCTAAAGAGGGCTATGTGGAATCAAAATATAGAGAGAGCAGGGATCAGGATGGCAATATGACTTTCTTATCAGGAGAGAATAGGTTAAAATGTATCAGCGGTTCACCAGTGGTAAATACAGATACTGGAAACATTGAGAAGATTTAATAAATTTATATGGGAATAAAAGAAATAAAATATAAAGATAATTTGCTTGCCCTATTTTTTTCAAAAGATATTTCTGTGCAAGGTAGCATAAAGTTTTTGACTCCGGATCACTATCCATTGCAGGTTGGCCTTATAGAACATGCCCAAGGGAAAATTGTTCCGCCACACAGACATAGAGATTTGCATTATAATGTAAACACAACACAAGAGTTTATTTATGTTGAAAAAGGAAAGGACATAGAAGTTGCTATTTATAATGATGAATGGGAAGAAGTTGAAAAAATCAACATGTCTGCCGGCGACAGCATATTATTTTGCGGAGGAGGACATGGTCTGAATATCCCTCCCTGCTGCAGATTGTTTGAAGTCAAACAAGGTCCTTATCCTGGGGATAAAGAAGCAAAAATTTTTAAAGATTAACCTTATGTTCGTACCCGTCAGTGAACCTTTGTTATCAAAAGAAGCAAAAGAAAATGTAAACGTAGCATTAGAAACAGACTGGATTTCTTCTTCTGGTCCTTTTGTAAAAGAATTTGAAGAAAAATTCGCAAAAAAATTTGGTGTAAATTATGCGGTAGCAGTTGCCAACGGTACTGCAGCTCTGCATGTGGCTTTATTGGCTCTCAAAATTGGACCAGGCGACGAGGTTATTGTGCCGGCTTTTACTATGGCTGCAAGCTGGATGGCTGTAATGTATACTGGTGCAAAGCCTGTCTTTGTAGATTGCACACTTGATACTTATAATATTGATGTAAATAAAATAGAAGAAAAAATAAATAAAAATACAAAAGCAATAATGTCTGTACACATATATGGTCATCCATGTAAAATGGATGAAATATTGGAGATTGCCAGTAAGTATAACTTGTTTGTAATTGAAGACGCAGCTGAGGCTCACGGAGCAACATACAAAGAACAATATGCAGGTACATTTGGAAACATAGGGTGTTTTAGTTTTTATGCAAATAAAATAATAACAACAGGGGAGGGTGGAATGGTTGTTACCAATAGTGATGAAATAGCTCAAAAATGTAGAAAATTTAAAGATTTGCATCATTCGGAAAAGCGATTTGTTCATGACGGATTAGGGTATAATTATAGAATGACAAATTTGCAAGCCGCTGTCGGTTGTGGCGAATTGGAAAATTTGGAGAAATACATTGAAAAGAAATCGTGGATGGCTGAGAAATATCAAAATTTACTTTGTGAAGTTAACGGAATAAAATTACCGACGACATTAGATCATGTCAAAAATGTCTACTGGATGTACTCTATTCTTCTAGATGAAGAAAAAATTGGTATGAATAGAGACGCATTTAGGAATTCTTTGAAAGATGGTGGAATTGACACTCGTGACTTTTTTTATGCTCCAGAAGATCAACCTGTCTTGAAAGATATTATTGGCGGACAGTATTTTACAAACACAAAGGAAATTTCAAAAAATGGCCTGTACTTGCCGTCTGGATTGGCAATTACAGAAGAACAGATACATTTTGTGGCCAAGAGCATTAAAGAAATAATTAAAAAATAATTTTATGAAAATTTCCGTCATCATTCCATGCTACAATGAAGAGGACTCTGTCGCCAAAGTAATCAAAAGTATCCCAAAAGAAGTCTTTGAGATTATTGTTGTTGATAATAATTCTACGGACAGAACTGCTGACATAGCCAAAGAAAATGGTGCCACAGTGATAAAGGAAAAAATACAAGGTTACGGTAAGACGATCAGACGTGGTTTTAGTAAAGCACAGGGTGATATTCTTGTTGTGTTAGACGGAGATGGGCAATATCCAGCCGAAAAAATTATGGAAGTCGTAACACATTTGGAAAAAAATAATTTGGATTTTATTTCTTGCAATCGTTTTCCTCTACAAGATAAAAAATCCTTACCTTTTGTGAGGAGGTTTGGAAATTTAGTTTTCAATATTATTACTAGTATATTATTTTTTTACAAAATAAAAGATTCACAGTCTGGAATGTGGGTTTTTAGACGTGAAGTGTTGGAAAAAATAAGCTTAGAGAGCATTGATATGCCTCTTTCAGAAGAGATAAAAATCAAGACTATTAAGCATCCAGACATCAAATTTGAAGAATATCCAATACCCTACTATGAACGGGTAGGTGCCTCAAAGCTTATCCCACTTCGGCATGGCATCATCAACTTAAATTATTTGTTCAAATTGAGACTGGAGATGTGGAAACAAATGAAAATAAATAAGACAGCTTTTTTCTCTCTTGGGCTGGGTGCTGTATTGCTATTTTTTCTCTTTCTCGCCTTCAAAAATATTAATGCACCATTCACTCATGTCACCGCAGATGTCAATGGCCAAAATGGTATGGCAGCAATCAATCTGGTTGAGCATGGTTTTTTCAAACTTGAATTTGGTGTATACGATAAAATGCTTCTTAATCCTAATGACGCCCGTGGCGGGTTTTATACTCACCATCCTTCATTTTTTGTGTTGCCAACAGCCCTGCTTTATAAATTTTTTGGAGTAAGCGAACTTACCACAAGATTGGGACCATTATTATATATGTTGTTGGGGGTGTGGTGTTTTGCCTTTGCTCTTAGAAAGATTTTTAAAAATGATTTGATTCCACTACTAATTGTTTTTGTCTTTGCTAGTTTGCCAGGAGTCATTTTTTATGGAGAAACTTTTGAATTGGCCGTCTTTAGTCTGCCTTCTGCACTAATAACATTTTCTTTTTTTGTATTTTATCTATTCAGTGAGAAGAAAGTG
>Ga0210006_1000794_pt1 | contig 23363 bp, 22 predicted proteins | sample CryGey02umfilter_2_FD_185452 | JGI IMG/M metagenome (GOLD analysis project Ga0210006, IMG submission 185452) | Groundwater microbial communities from aquifer in Utah, USA - Crystal Geyser 4/10/14 0.2 um filter (SPAdes) (version 3) | ecosystem: Environmental > Aquatic > Deep subsurface >... | reverse complement strand
TGTCTAGTATAAGAAGTTGGTTTGAGATTTATCCTCAACTTTGTATATTTTTCAGTGAAATTATGTCAAAATATACGAAGTGATTGAAGGATAAGAGGTGGGTTTACACAGTTTATTTTACGGTCTCGGCAATAATATTATTAATGCTAAATTACTTTTTATTTTTTCGAATAAACTATTTATATCTATCATCACGCATTATCCTTCTTTGTTAAATTATATCTAAATACTTTTTAGTTCAATTACTTTCTATTATATGGTGTCTTCACCTCACCAACCAAACCCCACTCCAAAGCCTTCTCTTGATTTTTAAAAATAGCCATTGCAGTATTCATTTTGTCAAATCCGAGTTTGGCATAAAATGGCTCTTTCCCTACGCTGGCATAGAGGATGATTTTATTGTGTCCTTTGCTAAACTCTACGAGTTTACTCACTATCGCTTTGCCGATTCCCTGCCCTTGATACTCAGGGTGAATCGCTACATCGGCGATGTATGAAACATCCATGCCATCGGCTAAAGCTCTGCCGACACCAACTAACTTTACACCATCGTACACAAAACATCTGTATCTGCTGTTTGTAAAAACTGTTTTTAAATCCTCTGCTTTTTTATCTCCGAGCGGAGCTATTTTGTAGAGATTTGAGAGTTCATCCCAGTTGACATTGTCAATCTCATATATCCATTTCAATTTATTGATTTCCACATGCCAAATCACACAACAACCTCAATGATGATGTTCCGCCTTAAGTATCTCTTTTACAGCCTCGTCCGAGAGATGTTCTATCTCTAAAATTTCGCCACTTGCTGTAAGTGCTATGCCTGCGAGTTCATGGTTTGCGTTGAGGATTGCGTGTTCTTTATCTATACTCTGTACAACATAAACAATGCCCTCCTCTTCTCCATCAAGCTCCATTCCCACAGAAATATCCTCTGGCAAATCTTCGAGCAGTTCTTTTAAAACTAAAACGTCCTTGTACTCTCCAAACGCTTCTGCTGGAGTGAGTGCCACATGAAAACTATCGCCTACTTTTTTCCCTTCAAGGGCATCTTCTAGTTTTTGAAAGAGTTGGTTATAACCGCCGTGGATATAGATAATCTCATCGTTTTCATCCACGATATTTCCCTTCTCATCTTCTAACTTTACACGCATAGAAACAAGTGCATTTTTTTTGATTTTTAGCATAGAAACTCCTTTAGTTCATCTTACAGTTTGTCTGATTTTTTATATTTTGGTCTGTATCTACTTGGATAAGTATATGGTTAAAGCCGTGCTGTTGAAGCTCTACTCTTATGGTATCTGTGATTTTCTCACACTCCAAAAGAGAGAGTGCGTTATCATCCAAAACAATATGAAAAGAGATGAAGTTGTACTTTGAGCTTGGTTGGTTGATGTGTAGGTCGTGGTACTCAACTACTCTTGCATCCCTCAAGATAAGTGCATCTAACACTTCCTCGCTTATTGCGACAGTGTTTACATCCATGAGTGAGAGAAAACTTTTTTTCAACAATGGATAGGAGTGCTTTAAAATATAGAGCGAGAAGAGGATGGTTAAGAAAGAGTCTATCGAGTAGATTTCAAAAAAGTATATAAAAACCCCAGCGACAACAACACCTACAGAGATAAGAGCATCTGCAAGCATGTGCAAATAGGCTGAGTATATATTTGCGTCTTCATGATGATGGTGATGGTCGTGATGGCACTCTTGTTCATTATCATGATGATGCTCCACACCCATATTGTTTAAGATATATGCACTCACACCATTTGCCAAAACAGCAATGAGTCCTACAACTATCATGTAGAGTGGCTCAATAACCTCAGGGTTGTATAGCCTATTTATAGACTCATATATCATGTAAGTCATGGTAATAAACAAGAAAAGAGAGTTGACAAAAGCAGCCATCATCTCAGCTTTTAAGTAACCAAAAGTATATTTGAAAGTTGTCTCTCTCGCACCAAGTTTGAGTGCTATGTAGGTTATAACAACTGCCATAACATCACCCGTATTGTGCAGGGCATCTGCTATAAGAGCGAAGGAGTTCGAGATAAGACCGAAGGCTATTTCACTGACAATGATGATAAGATTAAAGAGTATAATCCATAAGAGTTTTGTCGTATTCATATTAAGCAATATCCTTTTGAATTTATCCAAGTAGTTCTTTTTGTCTCTTGGGAAGTTTATCATAAATGAGTTCATAGGAGTGGTCTATAAGTTCGCGTAAAAATGCATCATCCACATCGCCTCCGAAAGTCACAGTGTTCCAATGTTTTTTATTCATGTGGTAGCCAGCTTTAAGCGACGCATACATGGAGCGGAGTTCTAAGGCATACATAGGGTTGCATTTGAGGTTTATTGTGAGTGGTTCTCTCTCTGCGGTAAGTGCAAATATTTTGTTAGCGACACGATAAACTCTCACCGTTTCATCAAACGGATAGTCAAAAGTCGCTCCTTTTTTTGAGAGTAAGTAGGTGTCGAGTTCATTGAAGTTCATACTGTCTCCTTTTTTTGTCTAACTTTTCACATGCGCTGTGAGCGTAAGCGAGGAAGTACTCTTGGGGTGCCAAACATTTTGCTTATCCTTCCATTTCATGTACGCAACCCATGCTCTAAAACTTTCATCACGAATTCTATTAAAAAACATCTTCAAGCAATATAATTCTATTTTTTATTGGTATTTTTATTGCTTTTACTCTCCTACAATAAGGAGTTCTCATGGAAACATCCACCGCTTATCAAAGCTATCTAAGTGCTATGCAAAACTACCAAACACCTCAAGGTCGTAAGGATTATCAAGTACCCTATGCGAGCCAATTTGAAGCGTCTTTTAGCAAAGCAAAAGAGCAAGATGTAGTTGTTCCAACCACTATGCCTGCCGATGTTCGTGATGCCTATATAAGTACTATGAATTCACTCAGCGACAAAGAGAAGATGTTGGCGATGTCACTCATCCTAGACCCTGCCCATTTAAATGCTCAACTAAAAAATGAACCCTACGCTCCAACTACAATCGATTATCATTTTCTAGAAGAGCAAGTGGAGAGTCGTTTAAACCCTGAAAATGGCGGCTTCACATCAGAAGAGACAAAGGCGGCTACACTCGCATTTTGGAACGCTTTTAACGCTTCTTTTAAAGGAGATAAAACCAACGACGATGTTGAAGAAGCAGCTACAGATAGCAGTGTTGCACAGTTTTTGAAAGATTTACACACCAAAGGAGCAACACAATTTCTAGCCGATTTAAATCAAGAGAAGATAGATAAATTAGTGCAAGAATATCAGAAAAAACTGCTCGACTCGATGGGTGACTCGCCAGAAGCGTTGAAAGAGATTGAAAAACTACTCGAAGATTTCAAAACAAAACTTTTAGAAGAGATGAACAAAAAGATGGAGGATGAGGCAAAAAATAAAAAGAAAAACATCATCCCCATAAGCAGAGACTCTTTTGTTCAAGAGTTAATCGATTTAGAGCAAAAGAGAACAAATAAGCCACTTGAAGAGCTGTTGCAGAGTTAAACTTGAACTCTCTCTTGTATTTTATGACTTTGTATGCAGAGCCAACTCTTTTTTAAGATATTCGCCTGTGTAAGAGCCTGTTTTTTCATACGTAGCCGCTAACTCTTCAGGTGAACCCTCTGCAATCACAAGACCACCACCTGAGCCACCTTCTGGTCCCATATCTATGATATAGTCAGCATTTTTAATCATATCTAGATTGTGCTCTATAATCAACATGCTGTTACCTAGTTCTACAAATTTATGCAATACATTAGTAAGTCTATCCACATCCGCAAAATGCAAGCCAGTTGTTGGTTCATCTAAAATATAGAGTGTTTTACCTGTGTCTTTACGACTTAACTCTTTAGATAATTTTATACGTTGTGCCTCACCACCAGAGAGTGTTACGGCATTTTGTCCTAAAGAGATATAACCGAGTCCGACATCCACAATAGTTTTGAGTTTTTGATGGATTTTAGGAATAGGTTTGAAAAACTCGTAAGCTTCATCCACACTCATATTTAAAACATCCGAGATAGTTTTGCCTTTATAAAAAACTTCTAAAGTTTGCTGGTTGTATCTTGTTCCATTGCAGGTGTCGCACTTGACCATTATATCTGGTAAAAAGTGCATCTCTATCTTGATTTGCCCCTCACCTTGACACTTTTCACATCTTCCGCCTTTGACGTTAAAACTAAATCTTGAAGTTGTATAGCCTCGTATTTGAGACTCTTTTGTTTGAGAGAAAAGATCTCTAATTTCATCCATCACACCCGTATAAGTAGCAGGATTACTTCTTGGAGTTCTCCCGATTGGGCTTTGGTCGAGATAAATCACTTTGTCCACATTTTCTAAGCCAGTGATTTCCACGCCTGCTATTTTATTTACCTTTCTCGCATGATTTAACAACTCTCTTGCTGTTGGTAGAAGTGTTTGAAGCATAAGTGAACTTTTTCCACTCCCACTTACTCCTGTTATACAAACAAAGTTATTCAGAGGAATTTTTACACTTAGATTGTTGATATTGTTAAGCGTTACGTTTTTAATCTCTATGTATTTCTCTTGTTCTCTTCGGTAAAAATACTCTATCTTTTTACGCCCATAAAGATAATCTGCTGTTAAAGTTTTCGCTTTTTTCAACTGCTCTAAAGTACCGCTAAAAACAACTTCTCCACCAAATTTGCCTGCTCCACTTCCTATATCTACAATAAAATCAGCATTTTCTATAGTCTCTTTATCATGTTCAACAACGATAACACTATTCCCTTTTTCTTGCAAACTTCTAAGCGTGCGGATAAGTTTAAGTGTATCTCTCTCATGAAGCCCGATACTTGGTTCATCGAGGACATATAAAACACCTGTAAGTCCACTCCCAATCTGAGAAGCGATACGGATTCTTTGCGCTTCACCACCGCTGATAGTTCTCGCGTCGCGACCTAAAGTGATATAGCCAAGTCCAACATCAAACAAGAAGTAGAGTCTCTCTCTTATCTCATTTAAAATAGGTAACGAAATTTGTGTCTCTTGAGCGCTCATAGAAGAGAAATGACTCTCATCTTTAAACCATTCATAACTCTTATGAATAGGCATATCTAAAAGTTCTGAAATACGTTTATCCCCTACTCTTACAGCTAAAGATTCCTGTTTAAGCCGATGGGAGCCGCAGATATTACAAACTTTTTCACTCATATAATCTGCTAACTCTTTCTCATCTTTAAACATATCATACGCAATTCGGATAATACCAGGCCACATTCTCTTAACCGTATGGTTTTTCCACATAAATGGAACTTCTTCAATTCCGCCATGCAAGATTGCCTTTTTCTGATGTTCTGGAAGTTCAAAGTACGGAGTGCTAATATTTATATCATTTGCCGCACAGAAGCCCTTTAAAAATGTAAAGTAGTAGCCTTTGTTAAAGCCATAAACTATTTTTACAGCCCCTTTTTCTATACTTAACTCTTGGTCGATTATCTTCTCTTGATCAAGTGCGTAACGAAGTCCTAACCCATCACACTCTGGACATGCACCTTTAGGTGAATTAAACGAAAATGAAAGGGGTTCAAGCTCATCAAAACTGATTTTACAATCAAAACAAGCATTGTGTTCTGAGTAATGAATACTCGATTGTTTGAGTCCAAGCTCTTCATAATTTAAAATATCTATCTCTAGCTCGCCGTAGCTCTCTTTGAGTGCTTTTTCAACATCCGATGCGATTCTTTCTCTGTTTTCTGCTTTTACTACAACTCTATCTATCACAACTTTAATAGTATGCTTTTTCGTCTTACTTAGTTCTATCTCTTCATCAAGTCGAACCATAACCCCATCTATCATCGCTCGGACATACCCTTTATGCACTAGAGACTCTATAAGGTCTGCATACGCACCTTTGTTTTCGCGAACAAGGGGTGCCATTAAAACAAGCTTTGCACCCTCTGGCAATTTTGCAACTTCGCCAATAATATCTGACGCACTCATCTGAGAGATAACTTTGTTACATTTATGACAATGCTGCACACCAACGCGAGCATAAAGAAGTCTAAAATAGTCATAGATTTCTGTAATTGTTCCAACAGTTGAACGAGGATTTTTTGAAGTTGTTTTTTGGTCTATGGCGATTGCAGGTGTCAACCCCTCTATCTTATCTACATCAGGTTTTCCTACACGGTCGAGGAATTGTCTGGCATACGAAGAGAGAGACTCCATGTAGCGTCTTTGTCCCTCAGCGTAGAGTGTATCGAAAGCCAATGTTGATTTTCCACTCCCACTTAATCCTGTAAAAATTACTAACTCATTCTTTGGAATCGTTAAATTGATATTTTTTAAATTATTTTCTCTTGCACCAGTAATTGTTATTACATCTTTTTTCTTCATTTAAAAACCTTTATAAAAATATTCGTTGTGCCAAATAAGCTACGACTATACAATAGAACCCTATAAGTAATTTTTTTTGATATTTTACATCAATTTTATGCTTTAACTGTATGCCAATATAGACACCTATTAGGGATGCTAAACCGATGATGACTCCACTTTCAAAATCCACATGCTGATTTAAGGTATGAGAGATAAAACCTGCCGCAGATGAAAAGACCACAAAGAATAGACCTGCAGAGGTTGCTTTTCTAAGTGGAACATGTAAAAATCCAACTAGGATAGGAACAAGTAAAAGACTTCCACCCACACCGATAGCCATACTTATTGAACCTAAAACCACTCCTATCGCGAATAATATGAGTGGGCGTACTTCTCTCTCTTGCTTGTACTCTTTTGTCTTAATAAAAAGTCTCATAAGGGCAAAAGAAGCAAACATCAAAAAAATGATTTCTAAAGTTTTATTCTCAAAAGTGGAAGTGATAGAGCCACTAAAGAGCGCTCCAACAAATCCTCCTAATCCAATGATGAGAACCATCTTTATATCGAGCGTGCCTTTTTTGTTATTTATATAACTACCATAGATAGAGCCAAAGACCATTTGTACAACAGCAATACCAATAGCGGTTTTCGTCTCAAATCCAAGCATTAAAAGAAAAGGAACCAATATCGTCCCTCCTCCAATACCAAAAAAACCAGACAAAACACCAACTGTACTACCTAATAATAGAAGTTCAACCATATAGAAACCAATAACTTTTTTCGAATTGTACTCAAATATGCCTTTGTCATACTTTTATATGTTCAATAGCGATAGTTTTTAATTTTACTTTGATATAGGATGAAGTATAATCAACTACTTCAAAAAGGTTCAATATAATGATAACAACCATATTAAAAGCTTCCGAAAATTTTTGTATTCATCAAATACGCATCAATCATCTTGTGAGTGAAACACTTCCGAAAAAGAGAACACTTATTGCTTACATAGATATAGATACGAGTATTGATAAAAAGTATAGAGTATATGTAGCCGCAGACTCTGGTTTTATGCAGAGAGTTTCAAAACTTTTTCTCGAAGAAGATGAGAGTGATGAGGAGACTTTGATAGATATGGCACTTGAGACCACGAACCTTATTGTAGGAAGTGCAAAAGTGATTGCTGAAGAAGAGGATGTAGAACCTTATACAATCAGTACTCCGCACTTTCTCAAGATAGATGTTTTTGATTTTCAATATGACACTTTAAAAGTTATAACAATAGAAGAAGACGATATGATTATTGCTATCAAGGAATTAAGTTGATTAAAAAAAACAAAACTCTTTATGGGCACGAAGACCCTCCTTATGATGCGAATAGAGAGCTTTCATGGATGAATTATTCTGGTCTTTTAGACATGGAAGTTGAATTTGTAGCTGACTTGGGAGAGACTGAACTCAGTGTTGCTGAAATTCTCAAACTAGAAAAAGGCTCTATCATTGACCTAAAAAAGCCAGCTGGAGAGAGCGTTGAGTCCTATGTAAATGGTAGGATTTTAGGTAAAGGCGAGGTTATGGTATATGAAAAAAATCTTGCTATTCGTATAAATGAGGTGCTTGACTCTAGTGCAGTTTTATATCACCTTTCGAAAGAGAGATTATGATTAAGTACCTTCTTCTCTTTATGCTTCCTTTCACCCTGTATGCATCAAAAATACTAAGCTATAACCTCTATGACAGAAGTGACAGAGTGGATGTTATGATAACTTTTGATACCCCGTATGAGGGTGTTATCAAACAGAGTGCTCAAAACTCTAAGATTATTATAAAACTTGAAGACTCTACTATAGAATCAACAAAACTAAAGCAACTCTCTTCAAACTATTTACAATCTTTAAGCATAACACCAATGAGTGGATACACTCAAATCGTAGCTTCTGTTCCTAACACAGTAGGCTTACAAGCATCTAAAACAGCCGATTCTTATGGATTAAGACTACGTTTTACAGATCAAGTCGCTCCTCAAAAAGTAAAACAAGAAGAGAGCGACCCTTTATCTTCCCTTCCAACCAAAAAAAGTGGAGATATGTCTCAAAGCTATTACATCGTTATTACAATACTGGTTCTAGGTATTCTAATTTTACTCATTCTAAAGAAAAAGCTTGCTAATCCAAAACCAAAAAAAGAGACTTCATGGCTCTTTAAAGACAACCAAGAAACAGAAACAAAAAGTGTAAAAAACAATGAAGTTACTATAAGATTTCAAAAAACAATTGATAGTGGCAATAGTGTTGTAATGCTTGATTTTGCTGAGCAAAGCTATCTTGTACTTATGGGCAACAGTAATATATTGCTAGATAAATTCATCGAGAACAAGCCAAACACCCAAGAAGATTTTGAAACTATTTTACAAAGTAGACATCAAGAACTTGAAGATTTTTTACAAACAGGAGATACAAACAAAGAGCCTCTGCACTCTTACAAAGAGAGAGCCTCTTCTATCTCTTACGAAGCATAAAAAGTAAAGTTAGAGCAGAGAACAAGTACTTCTACTCTAACTATCTTACTAAATCCATAACATATCTCTCTTTCAGTAATTTCGCTATAAGCTTTATATTTGCAAGATTCAACTCATAACTATTGTCCATCATTTTACTTGCATGATAAACTTCAGTAACTGTAATTCCGTAAGGGTCTTTTTTCTCTTTAGTCAAAACGCCTGCATCATCAAAAGAGTAAAGATAAAGATTTTTTCTTGCTTTTTGTATATAGTATGTAACCACTATCTCATCGGAGTGCTTTTTCTCAATGGCTACAACGACTCTCTGGTTAAGAGCATATTCCTCTTTCAAGTCAAGCATTTTTTTAGCTTCTTCTATACTCAAATAGCCAACATAAAATTTGTTATATAAATCGAGGTATCTTTGAACATTTGGATTCATCAAAAAATTCATATCCAAAATATGAGTTTTATGTGCTCTAATAGACTTCGTAATCCAAGACATAGTGTTGTAGTATCTAAATGGATGAAGCTTCAGTGTATGCGCTTCTATCATTTTTTTAGAACTAATTTTTGCTATTGGCTCTAATTTTTTTGAGGATGGATTTTTTATATACTCCATGACATCCTGAGCGGAAAACTCTTTTGTAATCCAAACTTTACAGTAGTCTGGCAACTGCTTTGTTCCAGTTGCCCCCTCATTTAATATAATAAGGGATTTGATAACATAGTTTGGAAAGATAATCTCTAGAAGTGCTTTTTTCTTTCTCAATCTTTTTCGGAGCTTTAAAACTGATTTTACTAAGGTCATCTCAACAAAATAGAGTTCATTGTTCTTCGTTACAAACATCGCATCAAATTCACTTATCTCTCTACTTTTTGTTCTATAAACAATCTGCTGTTTTTCGCTGATAGAGAGAGTATTTGCATACGCTTTTTCTTTATTTTGATGGTACCCTTTTAAAACAAACTTTTCAATATACTCATTTGTTTGTGCGTATCTCAATAGTTTTTCATAAATGAAGTTTTCAAATACTTCACCTTCAAAGGAGCGGTAAGAACTTAGGTATGCTGGGTCATCCTCTTGTATCCCTTTTTTTATCAATGATAAGAGATGCTTTGTATTGTACTCATAGTGGAATATATTGTCTGAAATATCACTATTGTCTAAAGCCTTGATTGATTTACTTATCTCAAGCACTATACAAGAATCTCATTATTTTTAAAAAATTCATCTATTAAACCTCTATATTCGGAAGGATTAGTTATACGATTCACATCATTTCTAAGGACAGAAGCACCTCTGTATCCTTTTGAATATGTATGTGTATGCTTTCTAAACATTGGGATTCCTTGTAAACCATAAAACTCTACCATCTTATCAAAATGTTCCATAATTATCTCATGTTTAATATTTTTATCTATCTCTTGCGAACCATTTTTTAACTGATGAAAAATCCAAGGAGCACCAACAGCCCCTCGACCAATCATGATGCCATCTGCACCTGTATGCTCTAAAACCCACTTCGCTTTTTCAAAAGAGTCAATATCACCATTTGCAATGACTGGAATCGAGAGAGCCTCTTTTATCTCTCTGATAGCATCATAATCAACAGCAGCCTTAAATTTACCAGCTCTTGTTCTTCCGTGAACTGCGATAAAATCTGCACCGCTATCTTCAACCATTTTTGCTATCTCTATATGATTTTTCTTTTCAAAGCCCAATCTTATCTTCACGCTTGTCATGCTTTTATTGGATGTATCTTTTATGGTTCTAATAATTCCACCCATAAGAGGCAGATTGAGCAGAAGAGAACTTCCACTTCCATGCCCTACAACTTTTGGAACGGGACAGCCACAGTTCAAGTCAATAATATCTATACCTATTTCATCATTTAAGATTTCAACTGCTCTTCTGATTACATCTACTTCAGCACCAGCAATTTGAACAGAATAAGGCTCTTCTAGAGGTGATTTTTGTATCATGTGCAGTGTTTTTTTAGAACCGTGAACCAAAGCATTTGAACTGAGCATTTCACTTACGGTTAAATCTGCCCCGAACTTCTTCACAACACTTCTGAAAGGTAAATCTGTGTACCCCGCAAGAGGGGCTAGAACATAAATGGGGTTTTTAAAGGAGAGTTTTTCTAAATGTTTTGGCATGTGGAAATATTTTCTATATAAACAGATTAATACTAAAGTTTTTATTACACTCTTTTAATGCGCGATAAGCTTTAAAGTTTAAATATTCTGTTGGTTGAGAATTTTCTAATATCTCATCTGCAGGAGCCAACATCTCTAAATCAAAGAGTGTAAATAGATACCCATCCATTGCGCTCTCTTTCTCTTCACTCAATGTTTTGAAGAGTTTAATTCTTTGGTCTGGAACCATATTAGCCCCTAAGGCCGAAGAGAGCGTCAGATAATCTTTTGAGTTAAGCTCTACCATCTTAATAAGAGCGATTAACTCTTCATTGGAGAGCGCTAGAGTATTGTTATCTGCATTCACTCTCGCTAGTACTTCGAGTAAAGACTCTTTAGTGATAAACTCTTTATATTGTTCTATAGCATAGAATGGAGATGTTTTTACAAAATCAGCATAAGCTTCTAAACATAAACTTCTGTCATATTTATTAGCGTGAGATAAAATATCTTCAGCACTAATATCACCATTTTTATAGCGATTTCTTTCATTTTGTATCACCAAAGAGTTAGTAATAGGGAGTGAAAACTTTTTCAATTCAACAACTTTTGAATTTTTGATATCATCAATAATTCTTATTGCTGCATTTATTTTCTCATTTGCTGTATTCGCACTCATGCTATGGTCAGGAAAGAGCGTTGTATGGTCAAGAAGAGAACCAAGGAGTTGATATCTTGGTGTTTGAAAAGTGTATTCAACATCTTTATTACCAAGATATGAATTTACAATAGAATCAATGAGTTTTTCATAATCTTTTTCATACTTGCGAAGTTTAAAACTTCCAACCATTGTATAAAACGAAATATGAAGAACAGTCGCGATATAAAGGACAGCAAGAGGAACAGCAACCCATATAGCAATGGGGAAAGCTGGTAAAGTCACACCAAAAAAATCTATACTTATACTTCCTTGAGTAACGAATGCATAAACATACGAACCTACTAAAATAATAAATATTAGTGAAACAAGTGTATATCTTTTTATGTGCATATTTTGTCCTTAATTATTTTGTTTTTTCTACAATCTCTCTACAATCAATACAATAAATTGCATGTGGCTTTACTTTTAATCTTTGAAAACCAATAGTATCTTCACACATTACACAGATGCCATAATCGCCGTTTGCTATTTTACCTAGTGTAACATTTATTTCAGCTAACTCTTGCTCTTGTTGACGAACTATTGCACTCTCAACCATTGAGTTATTATTTACTGAAGCATAATCACCCTCATCATTTAATTCCAAATGGCTTAACTGATCCAACTCTGCATTTACACCCGATATATTTTTTATGATCTGTGTTTTACGACTCTCTAAAATATCTTTAAAGTATTTTAATTCACTTGCTTGCACTCAGTTTCCTTGATAGATAATGTCTATTATTTGTGATAGGGATGATTACTTAATATAGAAAAACCTCTATAAATCTGTTCAAGCAAAACTACTTTTGCTATCTTATGACTCATCGTAATTTTACCAAGGCTTATAACAGCATTGCTTTTCTTTAGAAAACTATCTTCGAAGCCATAAGCCCCACCCACAAAAAATTTAATCGACATTTTATCATTTAAAAGCTTACTAAACTCAAAACTATCAATTATTTTTCCATCAGGGTGTAAACTAATGCAAAAAACGTTCTCAGTATAGGGCTCGAGTGCCTTTGTATAGGCCTGCTGTGCCGCTTGTGGTGAGATAGTGTGTGATTTTGCTACATCTTTAGGAAAAATGTCTATTATTTCAATTTTTGCAAAACGAGAAATCATTTTTTCTAACTCTTTATATAAAGGATCGTAAGTATTTCTCTCTTTTTTTGCGATGGATACTATATCTATATTCAAACTATGATACCAATCCGCTACCAATTACATGATACGTTACATGTTCAAACACATCATCCATTTGTACACCACCAATTGCTGCAACAAAGTGTGTTGATTTTGATGCTATGTGATCTAGTTGAGAGCCAAGGAGAGTTTCTACGTCTTTTGTTTTTGTATCTCTGTATGCGCCTAAGCCTATGTAGTTCACATCCAATGCATTCAGTGCTAAGACTTCTGCTTCATTATGTGTGGAGACACCTAGTATCTTATCTTTTCCTATGACACTTCTTAAAATTTTCACAGCTTTTGCACTATCTTTGTCTATTGCTTTTAAATCTTCCTGCCCTAAATGAACACCATCACACAATCCAACCAATTCGTAAACATCATTGACTATGAGAAATCCATCAAAATTTTTTCTAATCTTAATAAGCTGTTTTTTGATAAAAGGAATATCCGAAGTTTTATTCCTATATTGAATGATTTCAGCACCACTCTCTTTTGCAATCGTGATAAAAGAGTCTAAAGAGAGACCTCTTTCATCCAGTAAGTTTTGATCACAAAGAGCATATAAACGCATAAATACTAAGCTTTTAAAAGTGTTAACAAGTCTGAAAGTGTGTTTTTTAACTCATTTCTGTTTACTACCATATCAATAGAACCCTTCTCAAGCAAAAATTCTGCTCTTTGAAATCCATCTGGCAAGTCAGAACCTATGGTTTGTTTAATAACTCTCTGTCCAGCGAAACCAATAAGAGCACCTGGTTCAGCGATGATAATATCACCAAGCGTAGCAAAGGAAGCGCTTACTCCACCCATAGTTGGGTCTGTTAAAATGGAGATATATGGTAGTTTGTGTTTTGCTAGTTTTGCTAAAGCAGCAGATGTTTTACTCATTTGCATTAAAGAGTAAGTGCTCTCTTGCATTCTTGCTCCACCACTCGCACTAAGGATGATAAGCCCTTCTCTCTTCTCAATCGCTCTATTTACGGCTCTAACTATTTTTTCACCCTCTACAGAACCTAGAGAACCACCCATAAAAGCAAAATCAAAAATAACTAGCTGCGCATTCACTCCATTGATTTGACACTCTCCACTCACAACAGATGAGTTTCTACCTGTTTTTACTATTCCATCTTCTATTCTTTTAGCATATGAGATTTTGTCTACAAATTTCAGTGGGTCAATAGGCTTTAAATTTGAATCAAACTCTACAAAAGTTCCTTTATCAGTTAAAAGTAAAAGTCTCTCTTTTACGCCTATACGAAGGTGATAGCCACATTTAGGACATACATAATTCTGATTCTCCACCTCTTTGTAGTACATTAAAGATTGACATGATTTACATTTAATCCAATGTGCTGGTGCTTCACTTTTTGTTGCTTGTTGTTTAGTAGTTGAGTTTCTTGTAAAAAGGTTTAAGAGGTTCAAGAAGTATCCTTGCGTTATATTATTGGACGCAATTGTATCAAATTTATACTTGATTTCTATAATTTGGAGGAAATAATAGTCTGAGAATGTCACTTATCCACATGCTGTGGATAAGTAAAAAAGATTATCCTAATATGGACTTAGATATATTTCTAGCGGCTTCACGACCATCAAATGCGGCTGTTACAACTAAATCTGCACCCCTAAAGCAATCTCCACCAGCATAGATACCTGCTGTTGTCGTCTCTTTAGTCTCTGCGTTTGTTATAATCCCACCCCAACTATTTGTCTCGATTCCATTTTCGGCTAAGAATGAAGGAACCGCAGGATCAAAACCTAGTGACATTATGATAACATCCGCTTTAACCCTAAATTCGCTCCCTTTAACCTCTTCCATTTTTTGGCGACCACTTTCATCTTTTACACCAAGATTTGTTTTAACAACTTCAACAGCGATAGCTTTTCCATCTTCACTTAAAACAATCTCTTTTGGGGATGCAAAAAAAGTAAAATCCACACCCTCTTCCATAGCATTTTTATACTCTTTTTGAGACCCTGGCATGTTATGTGCATCTCTTCTATAAAGACATGTAACAGACTTTGCACCCTCGCGTTTTGCAGTTCTTAAACAATCCATAGCAGTATCACCACCACCGATTACAACTACATTCAAATCTTTAAAGTCAAATTTTTTCTCATAAGAGAGTTTGAAATTTTTTCTTTGAATATTTGTTAAATAATCTATAGCAGCATAAACGTTACTTGCTTTTTCACCTGAGATTCCAGCACTCTTAGATTTTGTAGCTCCAACGCCTATAAACATTGCATCATGTTCACTTGCAATATCTTCAAAAGCGATATCTTTACCTACTTCACAGTTGAGAACAAGTTTTAAACCAGCTTCTTCAAGCAATTTAACACGTCTTTCAACTATTTTCTTATCTAGTTTAAAGTTAGGAATACCATACGTCAAAAGTCCACCTGCCCTATCACTTTTCTCATACATAGTTACAGCGATTCCTGAACGAAGAAGATACGTTGCAGCGGAGAGTCCTGCAGGACCACTTCCAATAACTGCTACTTTTTTATCTGTAGTGATACCAGGGAAATCAGGCTTCAAACCTTGTCTAAATCCTTCATCCGTTATATGCGTTTCAATAGAACCGATAGTTATAGCTCCATGTCCATCATTTAAAGTACAATCACCTTCACATAATCTATCATGAGGGCAAACTCTCCCCATAACTTCAGGAAATGGTGATGGTTCGTTTGAAAGTTTAAATGCAAATTCCAAATCTTTTTCCGCTATTGACTTGAGCCATTGCGGAATATAATTATGAAGTGGACATTTATTTAAACAAAATGGATCTCCACATTGTACACATCTGTCACTTTGTGTAGCCGCATCATAATGGTTAAAAACTTCATATATTTCACCAAAATCTTTTGTTCTCTCAACTACTAATCTTTTCGTTGGTTCAATTCGTTCAGTTGTTAAAAATTCTCTCATATTAGTCTCCGTTCTCTAGATTAAGAGGTAGTTTGGTTAAGTTTTTAGGACGAATCAACCAGAAATTTCTTACTTCGACTCTAAAGTTACCCAATAAATCTTTCGCTTTTTCGCTTCCTGTTTCAACAACATAATCTTTAAGTAAATTTTTCAAAAGATGTCTCGCATCTGCGCCTTCATCCGTATCAATTCTAACTGCTTCAACTAATTCACGGTTCACATTTTCAACAAAACTATGGTCAGCATCATAAACAAAGCTTACCCCACCTGTCATACCAGCACCAAAGTTGATACCTGTACGACCTAAAATCGCAACAATACCACCAGTCATATATTCACAAGCGTTGTCTCCTGAACCTTCAACTATCGCGATGGCTCCTGAGTTACGAACTGCAAATCTCTCTCCAACACTTCCTGTAATATAGAGCTTACCGCCTGTTGCTCCATAAAGGCATGTATTTCCGCCAGCACTGAACGCTTCTCCTTGATTTTGAGAAGTAACTACGATTTTACCGCCATGCATCCCTTTACCAATATAGTCATTCGCTACACCCTCTAAATAGATAGAAACACCAGGGATAAGGAATGCTCCTAAAGCTTGACCTGCAATACCTTGTAAAGATATTTTAATAGTATCAGACTTAAGTCCTTTATCTCCATAGTATTGAGCAACTTCACCACTTATAAGCGCACCAAAACTTCTGTTTAAGTTCGTTATTTGTCTATTTATTCTGATTGGATGTTCAGGATGTTTAATAGCTACTTTCGCCTCTTTTAAAACATCATATTCAAATGCATTGTCATCAAATGGAGGGTTAGATTTTTGTTGACATGTATTTACACCCTCTTCTTGATGAAGAATAGAAGAAAAGTCAAATTTTTGAGCAAATTTATCCTCTACTACTTTTAGTAAGTCAACACGACCAACCATCTCTTCTATAGTTTTAAATCCAAGTTCGGCCATAATTGAACGAATATCTTCGGCTAAAAGAGTAAAGAAATTGACCACTTGATCTACTTGCCCTTTAAAAAATTCTTGACGAAGTTTCTCATTTTGAGTTGCGATACCAACAGAACATTTATTTACATGACAAATACGAAGCATTTTACAGCCTACAATAGCTAAAACACCAGTACCAAATGCATAGGACTCCGCACCTAAGAGTGTTGCTTTGACAACATCAAGACCAGTTTTAAGTCCACCATCAGTCTGAAGCTGAACAAGTCCTCTTAAATTATTTGCTTTAAGAGCATTGTGCGCTTCGCTTAAACCGATTTCCCAAGGATTACCAGCAAATTTTATAGATGTAAGAGGAGCGGCACCTGTTCCACCATCACCACCAGAGATAATAATTTTATCTGCATATGCTTTTGCAACACCCGCAGCAATAGTACCAACACCAATAGTTGAAACTAATTTCACTGCAACTTTGGCATGTGGATTTACTTGCTTCATGTCAAAAATAAGTTGCGCCAAATCTTCAATAGAGTAGATATCGTGATGTGGCGGAGGAGAGATAAGAGTAACCCCTGGCACAGTATGACGAAGTTTCGCGATAAGAGGAGATACTTTGTGACCTGATAATTGACCGCCCTCGCCTGGTTTTGCACCTTGAGCGACTTTAATCTGAATCTCTTCTGCTGAACGTAAATACGCTGGAGTTACACCGAAACGACCAGAAGCAACTTGTTTGATTTTAGAGACTCTCTCTGTATTGAAACGAGCAGCATCCTCTCCCCCTTCACCAGAATTTGATTGTGCTCCAATTCTATTCATAGCAATAGCAATAGTCTCATGCGCTTCTGGAGAGATAGAACCAAGACTCATAGCAGCAGATGCAAATCTTTTAAAGATTTTCTCTTTCGATTCAACTTCACTAATGTCTATCGCTTTTCTGTCAGATTTCAGTTCAAAGAAGTCACGAATAAACTTAAGTCCACGCTTATTTACAATATCTTTTAATTTTTCATAATCCTCTTTTTTTCCGCTTGAAGAAAATGCATGAATAGCATGAATAACATCAGGTCCAAAATCATGATGTTCTTGCCCACTGTAAAATTTGTAATAACCACCAATATTAAGTGGGAAAATTTTATTAAAGCCATCTTCTCTATAGGCTTCTTTGTGGTATGTTGTAAGTCTTTCATCAATATCTTCATAATCTAATCCATGAAGTGCAGAGTGCGATGTTTCAAAACACTCCTCTACAATGCTTTTGCTCAATCCAAGTACATCAAAAAGACCTGAATTACGATATGAAGCAATTGTAGCGATACCCATTTTAGACATAATTTTAAGAAGCCCACTATTTAAAGAACTATGAATTAATTTAAGTGCTTCTATAGTAGTAAGATTGATTGTTTTTGATTTTTCTAAATGCTCAATTGCCGACGCAAAAAGCAAGTTTGGATATATAGCACTTGCACCATAACCAATAAGTACTGCAGCACCATGTGAATCGATAACTTCTCCAGTCACTGCCACCATTGAGACCAAATGACGGATTCTCTCTTTTAACAATGCTGTATTTAAACGACCTACTACCATCGCCATTGGAATTATTTTATTCTCTTTTCCAAATTCATAATCATCCAAGATGACAATTCTAGTCCCTTTGTTTTTAACAGAGTCAATCACTTTTTCAACTAAACTATCTAAGGCACCTTTTAAGTTTTTACTATAAGCAGTAGAGAATGTTTTGTTATCATAAAAAGCTTGATAACGAGGTGATTTCTTATCTCCGAATGATTTTAAAACTTCTAACTTTTCACTTGTAATAATAGGTGATATTGATTTTAAACGATGTGCATGAGATGGAATTTCATCAAGTATATTATGAACTTCACCAAATCCTGTATTTAAACTCATTACAACTTTTTCACGAATTGGATCAATAGGTGGATTTGTCACTTGTGCAAATTTTTGTTTGAAATAATCAGTAAAGTTTCTCTGTTTTGTAGAGAATGCCGCTAAAGGTGTATCATCACCCATAGAGCCTACAGCTTCTTTCCCCTCTATCATCATTGGCTCGATGACTTGTTCCACTACTTCTTGAGTAATATTAAAATATCTTTGTCTTTTTACTAAATCTTCTATAGTGTAATTGCTTTTAGTAGCATACTGCTTTTTAACATGCTCTTGAAGATAAATCATATGCTCATTAAGCCACTTCATATAAGGATTTGAGCTTTTGAGATAATTATTGATATCTTCATTTTTAAGAATCTTGCCAGATTTTAAATCAACTCCTAACATCTCACCTGATTGAAGGCGACCTCGCTCTTTAATGTCTTCTTCTTTTATATCTACAACACCATATTCACTTGCGATTAAAAGGTTGTCATCTTTAGTTATGATATATTTAGAAGGACGCAGACCATTTCTATCAAGTACACATCCGAGGTATCTACCATCTGTTACAGAAAATGCCGCAGGACCATCCCATGCTTCAAATACAGTTGAATGGTACTCATAAAATGCTCGGAGCTCAGGATCCATTTGTGGAGCATTTTGCCATGCCGAAGGAATAACGGCACGTGTTGCTTTAAAGAAATCCATACCATTCACAATTAAAAATTCAAAAAAGTTATCAGCACTCGCACTGTCAGAAGAGTTTAGTTGTAGTATCGGTAAAATTCTTTGTATCTCTTCATCACTAAAAACCTCACTTTTTATAGACTCTGATTTAATCTTAACATTTATACGGTTCCCCTCAACAGAGTTAATCTCACCATTGTGTGCAACAGCTCTAAATGGTTGAGCCAACTTCCATGCTGGAAGAGTATTTGTTGAAAATCTTTGGTGAAAAAGTGAAAATGAAATTTTAAAAGAGTCATCTTGAAGGTCTTTATAAAATTCTTTAATATGTGTAGGCATAACAAGCCCTTTGTAAGAAAGAACTTTAGAACTCATTGAAGCAATATAGAAATCTGAGTCTGCAACTAGTTTATGCTCAGACTCTTTACGAGAAAGGTATAAAAGTGCATCAAATCTGTTAGATGCCATAATAGAGTTTGAAGTAATAAAAAGCTGAACAATATTTGGTAATGATTTTATAGCTTGGTCACCAAGTGCGTTTGTATCTACAGGAACATCACGCGTAAAAACAATTTTTAAATCATTGTTTAAACAAATTTTTTCTACTGTATCTAAATGTTCTCTATTTTTAGTAAATACAACTGCCACTGCGTACTGTTTTGGAAGTTCTATTCCATTTTTAGCTGCTTCTTTTTTAAGGAACTCATCTGGCATAGAGAGTAAAAGACCGCTTCCATCTCCAGTTTTTCCATCCGCTGCGATTGCACCACGGTGCATCATTCTCTCTAATGCTGTAACTGCGTCATCTAAAACTTTTTTAGATGCTCTGTTTTTGAGGTTGGCTACTAAACCAAAACCACAGTTATCTTTGAATGATCTTAATAAATCACGATGTTCAACCATTTTAACTCCTAGAATCTATAAATTTAATCATAATTATATGTTAATTTAAGCTTTTTTTAAAGTAACTTAGTCTATTTAGACAAGGTGCTAGTATTCTACAGTTTAAAGGTTTAAAAAAGTATTATTTAAATAGAATTTGTAAATTAAATTTAAATTTTGTGTATAAAAGAAGCAGGTAAATGCAGGGTTATATTATAAATCTCAACAAAGTGAAAGATGAAGATTTAATAGTCACTATCGTATCCAAGGCTAGCTTAGATACCCTTTACAGATTCTATGGAGCGAGACACGGAACCATCAATATTGGTTTTAAAATTGATTATGAAATAGATGAGTCTTCAAAATCTAGTACCCACAGATTAAAAGATGTTATACACATAGGTTTTAAATGGATAAATAATTTTAAGCTACTGAGAGTTTGGCAAGATTATTTAGCTCTCTTTCATAGCCATTTAAAAGATGCAGAAGATTTAGACTCTTTTTACTTTGAACTTATAGATAAAGCTTCTCACGCGTGGGATAAACAGAACCCTAAACGTGTTGCTATAGAGTCCTATGTCAAACTTTTAGAACATGAGGGAAGACTTCATCATGAACTAAACTGTTTCTTATGCTCACTACCCATACAAGAAGAGGTCTCTCTTATCCGTGCTTTTTTGCCTACACATAAAGAGTGTACACATACATTAAGTATCTCTACGGATGTGCTTCAAGAGCTTTTTATGAATAAATCTACTCTCTTTATGAGTGACAAAGAGGTAGATAGACTTTGGTCTGTATTACTTGAAGGGCTTTAGTTCTGCATTAGTATTATCTTTTTCAGTAAACGCATTCTATTCAATAAAAAGTTCACATGCGCAAGAGCCAAACACGCTTATTATAAGAAAATAAACTTCTAAATCAAGCATTTTTTTATTTATAAGGTTTATTTAGTATAATTCCACTAACTAACAAAAATGTTCTTTATAAATAAGAAACATTAATATATCGGAGAATGAATGGGTTTAGCAATCGGACTAGTAGGACTTCCAAATGTGGGTAAATCAACAACTTTTAATGCACTAACAAAAGCTCAAAATGCTGAAGCAGCTAATTACCCTTTTTGTACTATAGAGCCGAACAAAGCTGTCGTTCCAGTTCCAGACAAAAGATTGGCAGCACTTGCTAAGATAGTAAATCCTGAGCGTATTCAGTACTCCACTTTAGATTTTGTTGATATTGCAGGTCTTGTAAAAGGTGCTTCAAAGGGTGAAGGTTTAGGAAATAAATTTTTATCTAACATTCGTGAGACTGAAGTTATCCTACAAATTGTAAGATGTTTTGATGATGAAAATATTGTTCATAACGAAGGAAGTATCAATCCTCTCAGAGATGTTGAAATTATTGAAGGTGAATTAATTTTAGCTGACATTGAAGTTTTATCCAATCGTATAGATAGACTAAGAAAACAAGCAAAAGCAGATAAAAGTGCTGCTTCTGTTTTAGCTATGGCAGAAGAACTTTTAGAGTTCTTAGGTGATGGAAACTTAGCTAGAAACTTCAAAGATGTTGATACAGATGAGTACAGACAACTTAACAATGAAGTTAGATTTTTAACACAAAAAGAGATTATGTATGGTGCCAATACTGATGAAGATGGTCTGCTAGAAGACAACGAGTATGTTCTTTCTCTCAAAGAACATGCACAAAAGAACAACTGTGAGATTATCAAATTATGTGCAAAAATTGAAGAAGAGTTGATAGGACTTGATGAAGAGGAAGCACAAGAGTTTTTAACTGATTTGGGTGTAGAAGAGTCAGGACTTGAACAAATCATTCAAAAAGGTTTTTCTAAACTAGGCTTAATGAGTTATTTTACAGCGGGTGTCAAAGAGGTTCGTGCTTGGACTATTCGTAAAAATTCAACTGCTCCAAAAGCAGCAGCTGTTATTCATAATGACTTTGAAAAAGGTTTTATCCGTGCTGAAGTTATTGCGTATGAAGATTTTGTAGCTCTTGGTGGAGAGGCAAAAGCTAAAGAAGCTGGTAAGATGAGACTAGAAGGTAAAGAGTATATCGTACAAGATGGCGATATTATGCACTTTAGATTTAACGTTTAAAATAAGGAAAAGATATGGAGTTAAAATATGTTGGTCCTAAGCCAATCATATCACATACTGGTATTGAATTTGACAACAACAAAGAGGATAAGTTCGCTTATTTAAATATTGTTATTCAACTTTTAAAAGCCCTTGACCATGACTATTTTGAGGATAAAACATATGTTTATCAAGCAGATACAGCTAGAGTCACTTCGAAAGAACTTATTAACGAATTAAAAAAATATTGTCCTAATATAAATCAGCTTATGAACAAAGAGAATCATAATGTTGAAGAGGAGATACAACACAATATACAAAGAGCACATGAAAATGCTATTTTATCAGATGAAGAGAAGAGTGTTTTAGAAGAAAATATAAAAATTATGCATGATTACCTCATTCAGAGATCTGTTAATAAAAGTATTTACTACTGTGCTGTGGACGCCCTAGCAAGTCTACTTGTTAAAGATCATATAGACTATATCATAGTACCTATGTTCCAAACTTTTTTTCATGTACTGCACTCTGCTCAAGGATGCTTACAAAAACAAAAAGCCGACATGGACACAAACTTAGAAATATTGCAAAAAGATGGCAAACTGCTTGCTAAACTGACAGTCAAAAATATTAACTAGAACTCATCTTAATCATAGAGTTGAGCATCACAGATTTTAATCGTTTTAACGCCTCATCAAACTTATCGAGTGGAAAATCACTCAACTTGTTTACCTCCGCTTCATTACGCTTCAATGAACTATGGAGCGTAGCTTTTGTACTCTCATCTAAATCTTCTTGCAGCAGTTCGGTAGTGACTTTAGAGATAGCAATCTGAATTTTAGAAATATGAGAGTTTTTCAAATTTTTTGCAGATCGAACCCTCGACCATAACTGTTGAGAAGGGAGTGTAATAAATTCTGTGTCAACACCTAATTTCTCTTAAAATTGTATCATAAAAATGCTAGCCAATGGCATTTTACAGACCTAATCCTAAAGCGTCTTTTAATCTCTCCTTGAAAAATATGTTG
>Ga0210006_1000792_pt1 | contig 23374 bp, 28 predicted proteins | sample CryGey02umfilter_2_FD_185452 | JGI IMG/M metagenome (GOLD analysis project Ga0210006, IMG submission 185452) | Groundwater microbial communities from aquifer in Utah, USA - Crystal Geyser 4/10/14 0.2 um filter (SPAdes) (version 3) | ecosystem: Environmental > Aquatic > Deep subsurface >... | reverse complement strand
TCCTCAACCACCGTCGTTATCTGTTCGGCTGGAAACTTAAAAGCAATACCAAAACGCGGTGCCTTGGCGGTATAGCCAACCGCTTGTTGAATAGAAATATTATCAACCTTCACCACTACTCCATCAACCCCATAAGGTAGGTCATGGTGTTTCTCTCGCCATTTATTATAAAATTGTATTACCGCTTCTATCGTCTGGCATTTTTGTGGATAAGGATTTACTGGTAAACCTAGTTTGGATAGAAGTGACAATTCTTCGTATTGGGTTTGCGGCGGGGCGAGCTTCGCTCGTCCCGCCGCAAACAAATCAATATCATAGCAAAACATCGACAGATTTCGTTCACGGGTAACTTCTGGATCAAGTTGCCGTAAAGAACCGGCTGCCGCATTACGCGGGTTAGCAAATAATGGTTCACCAGCTGTTTCCCGCTCCTTATTAATTCGTTCCAATTCCTTTTTTGCCAACCAAACTTCACCGACACAAATTAAATCTACTGGATAAACTAATGTTAGTGGTATGTCTGTGATAGTTTTAGCAGTATGCGTTACATCTTCACCTATTATTCCGTTTCCGCGCGTTACCGCTCGAATTAAAACACCATTCTGATAGATTAAAACTAATTTCAAACCATCAATCTTGTGTTCAGCTACATAAGTAACTGCAGACGGCCTGAGGTCTATCTCCTTTAATCTACGTTGTAATTTATCTTTCCAATCTATCAATTCTTGGGCCGAAAAAACATTATCAAAGGACCATTGTGGAACGATGTGTCGTACTTTTGTAAAAGCTTCGCTCGCTTCACCACCCACTTTTTCTGCCACCTTACCTGTTTTACCAGAATTTTTTATTTCCAAATTGACTAATTCACGCATTAATGAATCATAAGCTTCATCACTGATTTCTGGAGCATCATCTTCATGATAGCGTTTTTGATGATAAGCCACCAAAGCCCGTAATTGAACGAGGCGCTTTTTCTCAGCAGTCATAATATTCATGCTTAGAATTCTAGCAAGATTTCACGCATTAGGGTACCAGGGTTTGATTTATCAGCACATTTAGCACTATAACCACGAACCGATACCAAAGTACATCGTCCACCAGGATCACAAGATTTGGTGTCGTTTGGATATCCAGAAAATATCTTTTTTAATGAATTATTATCAGTACCACCAATTACCAGCGGTCCACTAGCATCTGAATTTACCACCATCGTCACCATGTCAATTTGACTACAACGATCGGAACTAGACCAATCAATTTCTGGCTGATATCTATAAACTGATCCATTGGAACCACCACTTTGAATGTGAATTGTACTACCAGTGTTCCCTACAGATGAGATGGTTTCAAAACAGTCAAAGGTGGTGTTGGCACCACTTTCAATAGTAGTTGAAGCAGAACGACGAATTAATTTAGCACATTCCATTCCGGCGTTGGCTGCCGCAAAAGCAATTTCTGAATCACGCGAGCTAACTGATAATTCCAATTGTTTTAAACTTAGTTCCACAATTGCCATCGTCACTGAAATAACCACCCCAATAATAAGCAAAGACATTAAGAGAGCAAAACCGCGCTGACGATTTAAATTAATTGGTGTCATAGACATTTTCTAAATAAGTTATCAATTCTACTTTTTGTCCAGCAATTAATGAACCAGTCCGCCAGGTGACAGTAGACACTACTTTAATTTCATTACCAGCTGGGAACATTTGAATGGTACGGGTAAACAAAGTTAGTTTATTGCCACCGGCGTTTGTGTGAACATAACTTGATCTACTAGGAGATGAATCTAAATATAATCTACAATTTGCCAAATTAACACAATTTTTTATATCAACGCCAGTACCATTATTTTTAATAGTTAAACCGCAATTTTTTCTAATACATTTATTAAAATCGCGTTGAAACTTTTCCCAAGGATTATTTATACCTCCCCTATTAAATTGGCCATTAAAATACTGTAGCATCAAATCGTCACGACCTTTTTGTGCCAATTCCAGACCCTCTTGAGCCAAAAAGAAAGCCGTGACCTGTTCAGAGGCAAAAGCCGTACTGTGATTGGCGTCAGTAATAATCTTCATTGGACCAGTTACAATAAGCAATAGCAAAGTAATGGCGACCAGCACCTCCACTAAACTAAAGCCATGTTGTTTAGAAAAATTTTTCATAGATCAAGTTCACGTTGCGTGATGGTGGTTTGTAAGGTAATGGGTTTTTCTCCGCTAACACTAGATTCCGTAGCTGTAATCACAATGGTCACGGTTGGTTGATTAACATCTCGGCTATTATCGGAAAGTGACTTGGTTCCAGTCACGAAAAACTTGGCATCTTTAATATAAATATCATTGGATACAATTGACTGTGGATTACTATTTTCAACCTTTCGCATAATAGTTTTGCTAGTACTATCAAAGTAATAAGCAATTATTCCGTTATTTGAACCAGTGATACTATTACCGGCTTCCACAAAGGAAATACCATTTTTACCTGTCGAACAATCTGAATTGTCATTTTCTACCAACTGATTATCAAAACTGTTGGCACAATAATAATTCTTTCCAGTGCGAATTTCCCTGGTCATACTGTCCATAACAAAGCTCATGTTAGCCATGACCGACTGCTCCCCGACCACTTGTTGATTACCACTAATTAGTACCAAAATAGAGCCCGCCACAATTGTCACCACGATAGTAAAAAGTGAAAGCGCTACTAACATTTCAACAAGAGTGAAGCCATTATTTTTTTGAGTAAATTTGGATAACATATTAGATTAATAATTAACTACCGAAATCTGCCCCGTGCTCATCACCTCCACCCTTTTCACATCACCAGCGCCAGTGCCACTATTACCGACTCGCGCGATATCAATATAAACCGAACCGGTAACGACGGGATTTCCGTCGTTAAAGAGGCCATCAAAATTTGGGCGTTTGAAGGTAATTGACATGGTGTCATGTTGAGCATTATCATTTGAAATTATATTTCTAATTTCAAATCTGGAATCAATTCGTTCTGTAGCCAATAGTTCACCAGAATCATACTGATTGTTATTATTAGTATCTTTAAAAGTTAGATATTTATTTTTATTTGTTGTTGTTTTATTAAAATAAATGCCATACTGCTGATCATTGGCATTGGTCGCATCTCTAGTACCGCTAACTGCCAGTAACTGCACTTGACGCAAGGCAAAAGCCACCTCGTAGGCCTGATTACGCAACAAAATTGCCCCATTAAAAGCACTCTGTCTGGTCAAAATAACGGCCGAAACTAGAGCAATAATGCTAATAGTAACCAATAATTCTATCAGGCCAAAGCCATAGTGGCTACAGACTTTTTTATTATTAAACTGGGGCTGAAAATTACCACACATATTCAAAAAGTTGAAGCACATCAAGCTGAAAAAGATAAACCGCTAAAAAGCCGAGGATGAAGAATGGGGCAAACGGCACTTCACTTTTAATTGTAAGGGGGACGTCCATAAAATGTAAGCGAAGTTTTCCCCTCATCCTAATCTTTTGTCCAACAATCATTAAAAGACTAAGTGCCGTGCCAACCCAAAAAGATAGCACCAACATAGAAAACACTCCACCAATCCCGACAATGAAACCGAGCGGTAAAGCCAACTTAGCATCACCCAAACCCACCCACCGACCTTTTGAATACGCCCAAAGAGAAGCAAAGAATCCAAAGGCCAGAAAGGACGCAAGAGTATTCCACAACAATTCCACAAGGTCATGTGTCTGATACAGACCTATGCCGGCCAAAATTATGGCAAGGGCCGAAAGCGTGTAAACAAATTCATCTGGAATGACAAAATGGTAGAGGTCGTAAACTGCTACTATTACTAGCAATGACATCAGAAAAAAGTTGATTGGCCACAGCGCTATTGACGATGATGTGTATACGACCGTAACAAATAGAAGGCCGGTAATAAGTTCCACCCAAAAATATCTACTCGGAATACACGAACCACAACAACGACAACGACCGCGTAAAACTAGATATGAAATCAACGGAAACAAGTCAAACCAGCACAGTGGTGTTGTACACGACAAACAATGCGACCCGCCAGCAAGTGACTTACCAGTATGAAAACGATAGATATAAACATTAAGGAAACTACCAATTATCACGCCAAAAATAAAGGCGTAAAGAACGACAAGATAAAAAGGGATAAATGAAAAATCCATAGGTAATGTATAGATTAAGTATACCAAGAACGTGACGTCACTTATGCTCCACTCTTGGTATAACTTTCAATAACCCCAAACAAGAATCTCGTAAAAACTCTAGGATACCCCTAAGGTTTTCTTTCTAGATTGTCACACTTTGCTCACAAAACGAGTTGGTATATATATACTTTAACAATCAAAATTGTTCGCCAGCGCGGGTAAAGTGCAGTAGCTCAGAAAGATAGCATAGTTTGCCCCGTAAACACCTATATATAAACTTCGGAGTTAATATCGCGATTAATCGCGATATTAAATTATTTAAAATGGCAAACAAAAAACGCCTGACGGCGTTTTTTGTTTAGCTAGTTTTAATAATTATGATGCTGGACAAACTGTGGCATTTACTTTGGTGGCAGCAATGGCATGTGACGTCCCAGTACTATCAACACACCAAAAACCACCCGCTCCAGGTAGTGATGCTTCTGCTGCCCATGCCCCAGATGGTGTCGCTGCAGTGTCACAATTTTGACCCGCTAGACCTGTAAGTAGTGCGACGGAACCAGCGTTTGTACACGCACTGTCATAGTCTCCTTCACTCGTATAAGTTAGTTCAGCTTGAGCACGGAGTGATGCTAATTGCTGTTTAACTTTAGCATCCTGTCCACTATTTCGAGCTGAACCAAGTGAAGCTAACACGGTTGCGGCCAAGATTCCTATAATTGCGATAACAACGAGGAGTTCAATTAAGGTGAAACCGCGCTGTCCTGATTTTGTAAACATAGAATATATTTAATTTAATAATTTTGCTTTAGAAATCATCGTGTAGATTTAGACATCAGCTGAGTGTCTTAAGCTACCTCTTGTTTTCCTTCCACGTTGGACGTGGTTGACTTTATTATACGAGTTATTTCCATGATTACGTAGAAGCTTTGTGGACAACTGTCAAAAACAAGAAACAGACAAACCCTCTTGACTTAAGCATTACCAGTCATGCTGTATATAGGCATCAACACGGAAGCAAGTAAAACCCCTACCCCCAGACCAAGTAAAACAATCATCACTGGTTCTATTAAACCAATCAAAGTATCCACGGCGTTATTAACCTCGCGTCTATAGAAAACTGCGAGCGTACCCATAATTTCTGATAAACTACCAGTTTCTTCTCCCACCTTCACCATTTGCACTAAAACACCTGGTATTTCTGGATATTCTGCCAAAGCATCAGCGAACGAACGGCCGGCCTTAACATCAAAAAGAGCGGCATCAAGAATTTCTTTATAAACAGAATTATCCACCACGTCACTGGTTACTTCAATGGCTTGGACAATGGAAACACCATTACTAAGCATGGTGGAAAGATTGTCACAAAACTTGGTTAAAACCAACTTGCGACGTAGTGTGCCGACATAAGGAATAGCCAGCATGAACTCGTCATAAGCCCGTCTACCCACTGGAGTTTTAATAAAACGCCATAAAATAATCACCCCAGCACTAAAAAAAATAAAAATAAAACCAAGGTAATTAACTAAAAAATTAGATAAACCAATAACGATTTTAGTATAAATTGGTAATTCCTGACCAGACTCAGTTAAAATTGAGGCAATTTTTGGGATAACTAATGTCAACATCAAACCCATGACTGCAAAGAAAACCGTGATCACAAACGCCGGATAAATCATGGCGTTTTTGGCTTTGGAAACAATTTCATAAGAACGGTCTAAATAATCAGCCAAATAATTAAAGGATTTTTCTAATGAGCCAGATTCTTCACCAGAACGCACGAGATTGACATAAAAAACTGAAAAAACATCTGGGTGAGCAGAGAGTGCCCGCGAAATTGAGCTTCCTCCTTGTAAATCATCTACAATTTTGTTAAGTACATTTAAAAGATAAGTATTTTCCATTTCAGTAGAAAGCAAACGAAAAATCCGTAAAGGTGAAACATGCGCCTGAAATAAGGTGGCAATTTGTCGCGATAGAATCACTATCTCTTTATTGGAAACTCCTTCAAAAAAAGAAAGATTAATATTAAAGAGACTATTTTTTACCTCTTTGGGGTCAATTGACATTATCGTGTAGCCCCGCTTTTGAATAGAGCTAATAGCAGAATCAATAGACGGTGCTTCTACCGTTCCCTCTCGCTCTGTATTGGTACTATCTATGGCTACATAATCAAATAACATACTGAAAAAATTATTAAATAAGGCGCTCCAGTCCTTTGGGGTTTGAGCTATATCTAAAGGCGTTTTCTACAGTGATCTCACCTTGTTCCACTAATTGAGACAGTGATCGATTCATATCAATCATACCTTGTTCCAGTCCGGTTTCTATTACTGAATAAATTTCATGAGCTCGTCCTTCACGAATCAGATTACTAACCGCATTATTATTTACCAATAATTCATAGGTTGGTACCAAACCACCAGAAATACGCGGAATGAGTCTTTGAGAAAAGACCGCAATCAGAGAAGAGGCCAATTGAGTTCTTATCTGACCTTGCTTATCACCAGGAAAGGAATCAATAACCCGATGGATGGTTTGAGCTGCATCATTAGTGTGTAAAGTTGAAAACACCAAATGACCAGTTTCGGCGGCAGTCACAGCGGTGGCAATGGTTTCTGGGTTACGCATTTCTCCTACCAGAATAACATCAACATCCTGTCTAAAAACCGCATTTAAGGCTGACTCAAAACTGGGGGTATCAATTCCCACTTCACGTTGATCAATCAGAGATTTTTCAGCAGTATAAACATATTCAATCGGGTCTTCAATTGTGACAATATGATCGGATCTTTTCTTGTTAATATTATTTACCATTGAGGCTAAGGTGGTAGACTTGCCCTGTCCGACCGGACCAACACATAAAAAGAAACCTTGAGTTCGCTCAGTGAAACTTTCCAAAATGGGAGGAAGATTGAGTTCTTTTAGCGACAAAATAACATTAGGAATTAAACGAAGCGAGACTGCCAAACGCCCTTTTTGAAAGAAGGCATTGCCACGAAAGCGAATACCGTCCTGGTCCTCGTAGGAAAAATCAACTTCCACTCGACTTTTTAGTCGTTCAAAAAAATCCGGACGCATTAGCACCTGAGCAAAACCCATCACATCAGTTTCAGTTAAAATCGGTTTTTTAACCAAAGGAATTAACGAACCACTCAGACGAAAAATCGGATGGCTGGCCACAGAGAGGTGCATATCAGAACCCTGCTCGGTTACTAATGATTGTACTAAAATTTGTAACTCTTTTTTATAATCAACTGACATAATAAATAAAATTATTTAGCTGACATAATTACTTCTACCTTTTTTACCACCTCGCTCGGAATAGATTGAGCTTTAATAATATAACCAATCGCCCCCGCTTCTTTTGCCTCCTCAATGTCTGCATCCTGTCCTTGATTGGATAAGACAATTGATTTCATTTTTGTATTGGGTAGTATTTTTTTAACCTCTTTTAAAAGTTGCACGCCGTTCATGCCAGGCATAATCATATCTACTAACATTAAATCAAAAACATCACCACTGGCTAAAATGCGTAAGGCATCAACCGCATGCAAGGCAGAAGTTACCTCGTGTTTATATTCTATAAACTTAAAGGCATACATATCCCGCAAGAAAATATCATCATCAACTATTAGTATTTTCATCATTTTTTATTATAGCGTCTATGTCTACATTTTGGGGAGAGTTATTGACAGGTATACTTTCTTCATCTTCAATATCATCCATACCCACCTTGGAACCAAAAACAGTCATTTCCTCATACGGAATAATATGGTCAAGTGCTTTTATGATAGCATCTTCCTTCATAGACATAAAACCGTGTAATCTGGCGACATTATAAATTTCTTCCTCTGAAGCGTTTTTTAAAATCAAATTCTGAATTGGCTCCGATACTTCAAGTGCCTCCATCACCGCAATTCGTCCTTTCAAGCCAGTGGCATTACCCGGGGTAGGTTCCGGATGCAAAATTGTTCGTCCAGCTGGAATCCGATCATGATATTTAGCTGGTAAAGTTTTGAAATCATCTTCCATCATTAATTCCATCGCTTTATTGATAGGTTCCTCGCGACCAGTACCAGTTTTAATACGTCTTGCCAAACGTTGTGCCAAAGCCAATTTAAGAGTCGGCGCTATCAAGTAAGGATCAACTCCCATATTAATTAAGCGGGGAATGACACCGATTGAATTATTGGTGTGAATAGTAGAAAGCACCAAATGACCAGTCAAAGCAGCTTGAATGGCTAGTTGTGCGGTTTCCTTATCACGAATTTCCCCCACCATAATAATGTCCGGGTCCTGACGAAGCGCACTACGCAACCCGTTGGCAAAGGTATAACCAATTTCAGGGTGGACCTGCGACTGGCTAACACCTTCAATATTATATTCAACTGGATCCTCTAACGAAAGAACATTTTTGGTTTTCTTGTCCATTTCCGCCAACATGGCATAAAGAGTAGTAGATTTACCAGAACCAGTCGGACCAGAAATGAGAATAATGCCAAACGGTTCATTTAGCATTCGCCTAATAACAGTCAGAATATGCCCACTAATACCTATTCCTTCAAGGTCTGTAACCCCTTTCTCGTTATCAAGAATACGCATCACGATATTCTCACCGTAATTTGTTGGTAAGATAGAAACTCTAAAATCAATTTTTCTACCATCAAAGGTGGCTGAAAAGCGACCATCTTGTGGTTTACGTCGTTCATCAAGACGCATAGAGGAAAGAATTTTTATTCTGGCAGAAACCGCCATTTGCACATTTTTGGGTAATTCCAAGCTTGTTTCCAATACACCGTCCACCCGAAAACGAACCAGCACTTTTTTTTCACTTGGTTCTATATGAATATCAGAAGCGTCGCCATCAACTGCGTAACGTAAAATGGTGGCCACGATTCTGGTTACTGGTGCGTCCTCTTTAATATGTTCAAAAGTAGCTGTAGCATCATCACTTTTTTCTTGGTCACCTTTGGCGGCAATCTCCTTATTTAATTCAGTTTCCAGAGTAACTAGAGCATCAGTTACATCTCCTTTTAGATTTTGATATGATGCTTGAGCAGTTGTAATGTCACGAGCAAACATAAAGACCATCTTAAAAGGAAGGTTATGTTTGAAGCTAATGAAATTCAATACTTCTCGGATTTGCAAATCTTCTGGATCATTAACTCCAACTAACAATACTCCCTCTTCCAGAGTCAGAGGAATAATATGATAGTGAAGGGCTGATTCCTCGGGGATAAAGGCAAGAATTTCTTCCGTCAAAGAAAAATCCTCCTTGAGGGCAAAGGCCGGTACTTGATAATATTCGGCACTGGCAGATCGAAGCAAATTTTCATCAATTCCATTATCTAACAATGCTTCCTCTATAGTCTTTCCTTGTTCTTCAATAGCTTTAACGGCCTCAGTCAGCTCTTTTTCAGAAATTATGCTGTGGTCTTTAAGATAGTGTAGAAGGTCCATAATTGGCTTTGGGGTTTATTTAAATTGAATAATTAATTGTGCCCTTTGGCAATAAGTAATTATTCAAAAATATTAACCACTCCGACTGATTGTTCCGGGACGGCGGTGGAGTAAGAAATCAAACTAGAAAAAGTTAGATTAGTAAAAATTTCATCATCAAAAGAAAGTTCATCCAGCTGATTACGTTTCTCAATAAAAAATTGGGTACGGAACAGTAGTTGATCGGAAATAGTATCAGTGCTAAATTTTGAAGGTTCCGTAGCCCCTCGCTCTTTGAGCATGTAAAAACCCAAAGCCAACAAAATTAGAACGGTAAGGGTAATAAGAATATTTTTTAATAACGGTGACATAAATTATATATTAAATCTGACCATCATTTTCTGACACGGAAACAGTATTAATTTCTAATTGTCTGGAAAAAGTGGCCAGAGAAATATCTACTGCAAGAAAACCATTTTCAGATGGATTAACCGTTAGGGCGGTAATCGATAGTGGATAATTATTTACTTCTAACGCTTTCAATAATTCTTTTAGATCAGTGTAAGTAATATCAGCAGTAATTTCAAATTGATGGGTAATCAAACCTAGATCAGGTGAATTGTTTGAATCACTAAAACTATCCACCGTTTCTTTTTGGTTCACCGTACCTTTATAGGTAAGAGTTTGGGGTTCTATAGACTGCAAAGACAGGATGTATTTTAGATCTTTGAGTACCGCCACTTCATCAATTTTGTCTGGCAGGTATTTTAAAAGAGCCTGCTTATTTGCTAGAGATAGATTGTCAATATAGGCAATTTTATCAGCTAAAGCATCATTCACTGCCGACACTTTTGAAATTTCTTCAACGTAAATTAGTGAATTGGCTTGGGTAATTTTAATTTCCTTTAAAGTCGGATTTATATATAAAACTCCAATCGTAACAGCGATTGCAACCATAGAAATTTGGAAGAAAAGATTAAATGGATTCATGATGATGTTGCTTGACTAGAAATATCCGCTGGTAAAGATAAATCTAATGACGATGAGGCGACTTCCAAATCAGACACAGTATTATTGTCCGAAGTAGGAGTGGCGGTACTAGTGACAGATAAAATATTGTCCTTAGTAAAAACAAATTTGGTGGTAAGCTTAATTGGTTTATTGTCGGTTGCTTTGCTATCTTTTGTAGTTTCGGAATTAGGTGGGGTAAAAATTAAGTTAGTGAAGGAAGAAGAAGCCAAACTTTGATTATTTTCATACTGACTGCGTTGAAAAATAACGGCATCAAAAGAATCTGCACTTAATTCTGCCTCGGCTAATAATGAACCCGCCTCTGCTTGAGAAATTTTCAAGGAGTTAAATTTTACTGTTTTCACAGTTGATTGTTCTAAAATATTTAATAACGACGACAACGAAACTTGTGAGTTAAAAATTTGATTACTGAATTTTAACCGCTCATGAAAATCTAGCACCCGAAGCATATCAGCTTCATTAAAACTTTTGATGGCCGTGTCTAAATTAATTACATTTTGTTGGAAATTCTTATCAGTATATTTCTGATAAATAAATACCGTCGCAGCAGCTACAGGAGCGGCAATAAAAAGCGCATAACTAACAATTGATAGTATAAAAATATTACGATGCCCTGCTGGTTTGGATAAACCATTGGCTTTTCTTTTGGGAATAAATGAACTTGAGGTTATTTCAGACATGATTTATCTCATTATATGTCTTGGTTTAAAATAATAACCGCAGTCCTGTGGATAAAGATTATTTAAACCATCAAAAAATAACAAAAAAACTAATCACGCTTTGAAAAAAGCTTTATTCAAAAACTTGTAGAGCGGCCCCGAGAGCAACTGCAAAAGTCGGACCAATCTCATTCATGGTGTCTTCCATAAAAGCAGGGTAAGCAACTTTATTAAAAGGATTAGCTAGTGATGTCGGACGACCAATACTATCAGTAACAAGGGTACAAATTTGGGGGAACAAACTACCACCGCCAGTAAGATAGACAGCGGTAATTTCCGCACCGGTGCGAGCTTCGTATTCTTCAATCACCTGCTTAAATTCTTTTAGCACTCGTTCGTAATAATTATGATTGATTTTTTGTAACAGTGGAAATTGTTCTTTTTCTGGTGAGATTGATCTTTTTAAAACTTCGGCTTCTTCAAATGAGAGAGCCAGTTCTTTGGCAATCAATTCTGTTACATGTGCGCCTCCAGCTCTAACCCGATACATTCGTTGTAATAATCCATTATGCACTAAATAAATCTTGGTAGAGATGGCACCAATATCTATAATCGCGATACTAGGATCATTTATGTAATATAAACTTCTAATAGTTGAAAAGCATTCAATCTCTGTTGGTGGATTATGAAATTCAATGGTTTGCATCAAAGTCTGAAAACGATTTAGAGCTTCGTTTTGAATGGCGGCTAAAAGCACATCTCGCGCCGTCTCCGCCACCACTGCTCTTGTGTCTATTTCTGCCCAATCCAGAGTAACTTCAGTCATTGGTACTGGAATATATTTGTGCGCCTCCACCCTAACCCGAGATGATATGTCTTCTTTTGGTTTTGCTGACAAAGTAACTGTTGTTACAAAACTAACCGACAAAGGCATGGCTAGTACCGCTGTTTTAGCTTTAACAGCTGATTCACGCAGTACATCCACCAAAACTTGACGTTCAATATTTGGTGGCAAAACAACTGATTGACCGATTTCTTTATTATTATCATAAGGACCAAGTTGGATTTCACCATAGGTGGTAAGCGTGACAACATTATTTATGTTTTGTAATTCCACCACCTTAATAGAAGATGAACCAATATCAATTCCCACTACTTTACTAGTAGTAATCGGCTCAACCTTGTTTTTTGAAAAAAAATCCCTCAATGACATATCAATAATATTTTATTATAATAGCATAATCATATTCCATAACTATCACATGATACACATCATTCGCGCGTGGCTTGATATTATTTTTCCCCCATCTGCCCATGAACTGATTTTACGACATTTTTTGCCAGTAAATTTTCAAAAATTTTATCGTCCGCAAAAAAAAGACGACGTGCAAGTTTTGAGCAACTATCATATTTCAGCCGTGCAGGCGGCCGTAATCGCTTGTAAATTTGAAAATAATCAGCATGCAGCCAGACTATTGAATACTCTGCTTTATACTTGGTTAATAGAGTTACCAAAAAAGAAAACGGTTTTAATCAGCATACCCTTAAGTCGAAAGCGCTTAAAAAAACGTGGTTTTAACCAGGTTGAACGGGTAATGGAAAAACTTCCCATTTTACCTTTTCCCTGCACCGTTTGTCACAATCTACTTTTCCGACCAAATGATACCAAACCGCAAACTTCTCTAAATCGCAAGGATAGACTTACAAATATGAGGGAGGCATTTTCAATAAATCAAAAGCAGTTAGAAAAAATAAAAAACTGTCCGCGAGTGATTATCTGTGATGATGTTTTGACTACGGGGGCAACTCTAAAGGCGGCAAAAGCTACGCTTTTGCCGCATCTCTCACCCGAGAGCGAACTCCTCTGTGTCGCCTTTGCTCACTAAAATTAAACTAAACCTCTGTTTTTTTGACTCTCAATATAAAGAACATCAATATGATTAAAAAAACAAACAGTGTTGCCCCGGACAATGGTAGGGTGATATATCCATATTCAAATAGATAACGCCTAGCGCAATCAGAACTACCGGAAGCTGGGCAAGGAAGAATACTAGCACCACCCATTTGTAGATAATGCGTATAAAGTGAAATAACCAATCCGATACTAGAAAGAACCATGCTATAAAAAGCAATCACTAGATCACGTCGGTAAAAAGCTAGGCCCAAGATTATGACCTGTGGATAAAGAAATATTCTACCCAACCAACATAGTCCACAAGGAACAATGCCAAAATATTCCGAGTATATTAATGTCATTACCATTCCTATTGAAGCGAAAATAAAAGAAACTAATAACGCCCATTTAATTACCCAACGCTTCAAATATTTGAACTGGAAAAAATATAATGCTACCAGCCCCAAGGAAACGATTTGTAAACCAAGGGTGGCTGTCCCAACCAAGAAATTAAAGAAAATGAGTGACATATATATGCATACAATTATTTAATTATTATCTTCGTAGGTGCAACCAGTCTTGGTAGCCAAAGTAGCCAACGACAATTCTCCACTTTCACGCGAACCATCGGCAAACTCCCAAGTAGGATAACCAGTAATTTTTTTATCCTCGCAAATCTGCGTTTGAGATTGACCATCAGGTTTAGAGCATTCAACATAAGGTAATAATTTTACCGACTTACCAAAAAGAGCTTTCTGGGCCTGACAGTGCGGACACCAATAAGCACCATAAAAGGTTGCCCCACTATCTTTAAGACATTGCGTAAAAGTATCAAGAGTAGAAGGGAGACTAGGTTGTGATTGTATTTTAAAGATTGCTAATCCGCTCGCCATAATTACCACTGCTCCTACCATCAGTAAAATTGATTTATTCATTGTTACAGTTTAACACTATGACGAAAAAAAATAAAATCCTAAGTTGCTAAACATCCGTTATTTCACACAATATACATTGTTAAAAAATAACTCGTGTTAAGTTCAAAGTTTGGGTTAAAAATCTAGGTTCAAGGGTTAAGTTCAAACTAAAAAATACCTTATTCAAGCTTCAAAACCTTTCATTCGAATGAAAGGTTTTGGTGGGGTTATTTATTCAAAGTTTTGGTTTTAACTTAGTTTCAGATTTAAGTTAGAAGATAGCTTCGTTGCGACTCGCCTACATGAGTATAGCGACGTGTGGATGGCTTCGTTGCAACTCGCCAAGACGATGTTGGTGTTATAGGTAAAGACGGCGTTTTCGTCTTGGCGAGTCATGGAGTGGAACGGAATGACGTGGCAATCCAGGGTGGGCGATGTGGATTGCTTCGCAAGCTCGCCAAGGCAGACGAGTTGACGTGGATTACTTAATTGTAATTTACAAAAATGAATGACCGTGATTTGCACAAGTGCTAAGTGAATCTGACCATTACTCCAACCACCTTGAGTAGCGTCAATAAGTTTAGTTTACTTTATTTACCATATACCCTATACTATAGGGTATATGGTAAAACACATTCAACAAAAACAAGGTGGAATTAATAATAAATCTCTTAAGTTAGTCAATATGGCTAGTGGCAGTTTAGCCAAAGTATCTGACATGATTAAAGCTAAGCGCTATTGTCCTGATGTTATCCAACAAATTGACAGCGTTATTGGATTGCTACACAGCACCAGAAAAGAGCTTCTCCAAGGACATTTAGAGTCCTGCTTAATTAGTCAATTAAAAACCGACAAAGAAGGAGCGGTAAAGGAATTATTAAAAATCTATAACATAAAATAAATTTATGAATTCCTCCCAAACTTATCGCATTAAAGGTCTCCACTGTGCTTCCTGTGCCAGTATTATTGAAAGAACCATTAGCAAGCTGGATGGTGTGGAGTCTATTTCAGTCAATAATGGTACCGAAAAGGCCAAAATTTCTTTTGCCTCAGAAAAAATTAGTCCGGAAATTTTCAATCAAAAATTAGAACCCTTGGGTTACAGTTTAATTATTGAAAACAGTCATGATATGAATGCCCGTTCTATGGGTATGAGTGAAAATGAACATGCTGCCCATCTGGGACTAACAACAGCAAAAAAAGAAAAAATGGCGGAAATTAGTGAAATGCGCACAAAAGTTTTTTCCGCTATTCCACTAGCGGTTATAGCTAGCTTAATTATGGGTTGGGACATTCTCGCTGAATATGATGTTGTGACAGAAATGAGTTATGTGGTAAAAGAATTTTTTCACCATCTCATGCCTATTTTTGCTACCTACATTCTTTTCGTTGTTGGTAAACCTTATTTGCTTGGATTTTATAGATTTCTTCGCTACGGTAAGGCCAACATGGATACATTAATCGGTATTGGTACGGTAACGGCTTTTTTATACAGTTTTGTCATCACGGCCTTTGCAGAAACACTTCGTCCTTTCGTAAATGTGGATTACCAATACTATGATGTTAGCATTGTTGTGATTACCCTTATCACGTTGGGGAAATATTTGGAAGCTAAAGCAAAAATGAAAACTGGTGATGCAATAGAAAAACTTCTTAATCTACAAGCCAAGACCGCTCTGATTGTCCGCGACGGTAAAGAAATAGAAATATCCGTAAATGATGTCAAACATGGAGATCTGGTTATTGTTAAACCTGGTGCTAAGATTCCAGTAGATGGCGTGATCACGGACGGCAACACTTTTATTGATGAATCCATGGTTACTGGAGAACCGATGCCGACACAGAAAAAAATTGGGGATAGTGTTGTTTCTGGAACAATCAATGGGAGTGGCTCAATCGTCTTTAAGGCCACAAAAGTTGGTAAAGAAACATTGCTAGCGCAAATTATAAAAATGGTAGAAGAAGCCCAAGGAAGTAAGGCCCCCATTCAAGCCCTGGCTGACAAAATCTCTAGTGTCTTTGTTCCAGTGGTATTGATGATTGCTTTTCTTTCCCTCGGCTTATGGCTCATAGTTGGGTCACAATATTTAGGATTATCTGAAGCATTGTCCTTTGGACTAACATCATTTGTTGGGGTACTAATTATTGCCTGCCCTTGTGCTTTGGGTCTTGCTACCCCAACAGCTATTATTGTCGGTGTCGGTAAAGGAGCCAAAGAAGGTATCTTGATTAAAGATGCTGCGACGCTCCAAAAACTACATCAGGTAAATGCGGTCGTAGTAGATAAAACTGGTACCTTAACTATTGGTAAACCAACTCTCGTTAATATTCAAAATCTTTCCTCGCAAAAGGATAATGAGCTTATATCTATTATGGCTTCATTGGAAAAAAAATCTGAACATCCAATTGCTCATGCTATTGTAAACTATGCCGAAAAAAAGCATATCGCTCTTACCGATGTTTCGGATTTTTCAAATATACAAGGTCAAGGACTTCAGGGAAAAATCAATAGCCAAGAATACTTTATTGGCAATACAAAATTGATCAGTAACCTCAATATTTCCTTTGACACAACCATGTTAGACGAGTTCACGGCACAAGGCAAAACCCCAGTTATTCTGGCTACTAAGGAAAAGGTCTTGAGTTTTGTCATGGTAGCCGATGAAATAAAAAGCACCGCTATTGAAGCGGTAAAAAATCTCCATGCTCTTGGTATTAAAGTAATTATGCTAACTGGTGATGATGAAAAAACAGCCAAGCATATCGGAAAATTAGTCGGGATTGACGATGTGGTCGCCCAAGTGTTACCACAAGATAAATTAGCAAAAATAAAGTCCTTGCAAGCACAGGGTCTTGTAGTCGCCATGGCTGGTGATGGTGTCAATGATGCTCCAGCTCTCGCTCAAGCAGACGTGGGAATTGCTATGGGTACTGGTACCGATGTAGCAATTGAATCGGCCGGCATCACTTTGTTGGATGGAGATATTTCCAAACTAGCAAAAGCGCTTAATCTTTCTCATATCACTATGCGTAGTATTAAACAAAATCTTTTTTGGGCTTTTATATACAACTTGATTGGCATTCCATTGGCTGCGGGATTGTTCTATCCGATTTTTGGTTGGCTACTTAATCCTGTCTTTGCTGGTTTTGCGATGGGGATGTCTTCGGTATCAGTCGTGTCGAACTCACTTCGTATTAAAGGCAAGAAATTATAATAGACAAATCGTATGTCATCCATATTTAAAAAAACCATATCTTCGCTAACATTGACAATATTTGTCATGATTACTTTGTTTGGTTTCTCCTTTATGGCCTACGATACAAATGGGCAGATGGACGAAACCTGTCCTTTCACCAATAACGGAACCTCACTTTGTCCACAAAACACTTTAGCCATAGCCATTCATCATACCGCCGCTCTTTTCTCATTTATTAATATACCTGCTGGAGTGAATATTATGATTATGGTGCTTTTCTTACTCATAGCACTGGTAGCTATTTTTGCAATTTCCGTATTACCATTAATTCTGGCTCGTTTTCTAATTTTTTCCTATGTGTCATTACTAGATACATATATCCGTATCCCGATTTGGTTTAATTATAAAAATAATAATTCCTTATACCAAAAAATCCTGAGTTGGTTGTCTCGATTTGAAAATAGTCCAGCCGTTTTTTAGGAGCCACTAAAATTTTATTTTTAGTGGCTATAACTCGTGCTAATACGGGTTTTTTATATTTATTATTTTTATCTAATTAGTAATCAAATAGTAATCAAAATTTATGCAATTAAAAACTATCACTATTGTCACGCTAATTGTGGCGGGGCTAGTCGTAATCATGATGTTAGGAAGAGAAGGTCAGAATAACCAAGCTTCAGCTATAAAAGTTGCTGGTGCCAGTCATCTATCCATCGAGGAAACAATATATGATTTTGGTGATATCAAAATGGCCGATGGAAACGTTGAAAAAATATTTACTTTTAAGAACCAAACTACTGAGGATATAAAATTGTCAAAATTGGAAACTTCTTGTATGTGTACGTCAGCCTTTATCGAAAATGGTGGCCAATTAAGGGGACCATTTGGCATGGAGGGGATGCAGAATAATAATACGCAAGAAGTTATCAAAGCCGGAGCATCATTTAATGTCAAAGTCGTCTATGATCCGAATGCTCATGGTCCGGCTGGAGTGGGAACAATTGATCGCTTCATAGAATTAACCGACGAAAATGGGGCTGTAACTAAATTAGAAATTAAAGCTTTGGTAACACCATAACCAATATGAAAAAAAATATCAGTATCATTATTGTCGTTACGATTGTATTACTCGGGATTGTGTTTTTGAAACACAGTGCTGGCACCGCCGGCATTATCTGGGAATTAAGCAATCAAGGCAATTGGCTATTACCCTTAGTTTTACTTTCCGCCCTACTAGATAGTGTTCATCCCTGCTCCTTCTCAATTCTACTCATCACCATTGCCTTTCTGTTTGGCATCCAACTATCCAGAAAAAAAATTATTCAAATTGGTGGAACCTACATCGCTGGAATTTTTATTGCCTATCTATTAATTGGATTAGGAATTCTAAAAGTTCTTCATTTGTTCAATACTCCCCACTTTATGGGAAAATTAGGAGCCACTATTCTAATTGTCTTTGGATTGATTAACCTTATCAATGTCTTATTCCCCAAGTTTCCTCTTAAATTAAAAATTCCGTCTGTTTCTCATACCGCGATGGGACGATTGATGGAAAAGGCATCATTTGGAGCAGCGTTTGGACTGGGACTTTTGGTTGGTATTTGTCAGTTTCCTTGTATGGGTGGACCCTACTTGATGGTTATTGGTCTACTGCGTGATCAAGTAACCTACTTTGCTGGTTTTGGTTATTTGTTCCTTTACAACACCATTCTAATTGTGCCCCTGGTAGCGGTGTTATGGATGACGGCCGATAAATTAATTGTCGATAAAATGCAGGTGTGGAAAAAAACCAAAATAAAGCCACTAAGATTTTGGGCTGGCTTAGCCATGATTGTAATCGGAATTTTAGTGCTCTACATATAAAAAACTTAAAAAATAATAATAAACTGAATATGAAAAGTTCAACCGACGAAAATATGGGTGTACCGACTATGGAAGATTTTTTGGAAAAGATAGAATCCCTAAAAGAAAAATCTGGAGTAGATTTATCCACCACTGAAGACCTCAGTATGGCGGTCATGAATCTCATTAGCTTAGAAGAACATTTCTTCTTCACCGGTATTAAAACTAAAAAAGACGAGTATTTTGATACCATCCAAGAAATACGAAATATCCGTAAGGAAGCTCTGGCTACCTTAATGCCAAATCATGAGGGCGAAACCTGGTGTATTTCCAAACATTTATTGGCCACCACGATGCGATTTATTGAAGTGGGAAATAAACTGCAATCAGAAAACAAGAAAGTTGATGCTAAAAATATGTTTGAACAGGCCTACAAAATATATGCTATTTTTTGGGCTCTAAAATTAAAATTAATTACTGGCGAAAAAATAAAAAGCACCGCTAACGATAGCTCACAACTTGAAGACCTGGTGAACAAATTAGCTGATTGCTGTAACGAATAAAAAATAAATATGGAAAATCAAAATATAATGCCGGTGGCCATGGTTCTGTCTGCATTTATTATTGCTGGAGGCATTTATTTTTCTGGTGGATCAGTTGTAAAGACACTCACCAACGAAAACTCGCCATCTGCTACGCAACAAGAAACCTCAGAGTTACAACAGGCGGTATTGCCGTTAGAGGGTGTTGTCTTGCCAATCACTTGGGGTGACTTGGGCCAACAACTAGTCAAAGCCGGCGCCATTGATGCCGAGAAATTTATGGCTATTTACGAGAAGCGGGGCGACTTTTCGCCGGAAGACAAGGCACTTCTCTTAGGACAAAATAATGACCAATTAAAAATTACCAGTGACAATGCCGGGTTCTTACTCAATTTATTCTGGGCACTGGGACTGGCTAATAAAAATGCCATTTTAGAAACCGGCGAAATGACCGACTCACGCTATAACGGAGCGGGAAATTTTGCCTCCACCGGTGGTTGGACAATTGCGGTTGGCAATCCCATGACACACTATAGTCAACATGAATTCTTGGTTTTAACGGCAGAACAACAGACCATGGTAGAAGAGATGTCTAGAGGTATCTACCGACCTTGTTGTGGTAACTCAACCCATTTCCCTGATTGTAATCATGGTATGGCCATGCTGGGACTTCTTGAATTGATGGCTTCACAAGGAGTGAGTGAAGCCGATATCTGGAAGACCGCTCTAGCCGTAAATTCCTATTGGTTTCCTGATACCTATCTCACTATTGCCACGTATAGGCAAAATAAAAACGTTGCCTGGGCAGAAGTAGAGCCAAAAGAAATGTTGGGAGCGAATTATTCCAGTGGTCAAGGCTACGCCAAAATAGCTGCTCAAGTCACCAAGCCACAACAACAAGGTGGTGGAGGATGTGCTGTTTAAACAAAAAAATTGTACAGGTTGATTAACAAACAACCGTGATTATGAATTATTAAAGAGATGTCGTATGATAGAGCAATGCTAAAAATTCACTTATTTCACGTTACTGGTACCCATTGTCCTTCTTGCAAAATATTGATAGAAGATATTTTGCAAGAACAGAATTTAATTGATCAAGTAACAGTTGATTTAAAAAACGAGACGATAGCGGTGGTAACTAAAAATGAACAAGACACGAACGAACTGATGCAATCATTAGGTGCTCTTATTAAACCAAATGGCTATTCCCTTTCTTTGGAAAAGTTGGCCGTGGAAAATAAGAACAACGATATTATCTGGCAAGCTCTACCCATCGGACTGGCTTTTCTGGTGCTGTTTTTTCTCTTGCAAAAATCAGGCGTACTTAATTTTGGCATTGGTGGAACCGCTACCCCAACCACCAGTTTTGTCATTGGCTTAGTCGCTTCCGTATCTAGTTGTTTGGCTATTGTCGGTGGGTTGATATTGTCTATTTCAGCCAAAATTTCTCAAGATAATATTAGCGACAAAAAGACGATTGTTCTCTTTCATTTCGGACGGCTAGCCGGTTTTGCAATATTGGGAGGATTACTTGGATTATTGGGAGAAATCATTGGAATTAATTTTACCGTTAGTGCTATCTTAGGATTGTTAGCTTCCCTAGTAATGATTTTACTGGGACTCAATTTAGTCGGCATCCTTAGTAAAAATAAAGTTACCCTACCAGCTGGAATATTCAAATTCTTTCGCCGAATTGAACACCAAACCTTTGCACCGTTATTAGTCGGTTTGGGTACATTCTTTTTACCTTGTGGCTTTACCCAATCAATGCAAATTGCCGCTCTCTCTAGTGGTTCATTTATAACCGGGTCATTAATTATGTTTAGTTTTGCCCTGGGAACATTTCCGGTTCTAGCGATGTTATCTTTTGGCTCGGCTTCTTTGGCACATTCTAAATTTGCCCCTCTATTCTTTAAGACGGCTGGAGTGGTAGTAATTGGACTGGGCACTTTTGCCTTACTGGGTGGCCTAACTGGATTGGGAATTATTAGACCATTATTTAATATATAATTTTATGAACAAGACTGCTTCAATAATATTGATGGTGGCCATTGTGATTGGCGGAATAATTTTATTGTCCGGTAATTCAAACAGAAACAGCATGGGTAGCGATGGCAAAAATGTTGAAATCAGAGACGGCGTCCAATACATCACTATTGATGCTCGGGGCGGTTATTCTCCGAACGTGTCCACTGCCAAAGCCGGTATTCCTTCAAAACTGATTGTTAGTACCAACGGTACTTATGACTGCTCAGCTGCACTAGTAATTCGGTCAGCAAACTATCAAGAAGTCTTACCCCCTACCGGTCAGACAGAGATTGATATCGGCACCCCAAAAGCGGGTGAGCCCTTGCGCGGAACCTGTGGAATGGGAATGTATAATTTTGTGGTTAATTTTGATTAAGTAAAACGAAGTTTTATATTTACCCAACGCCGTCAGAAACAGAGGACAGAATCACTAAAAAACCAATTGCCAAACAAAAATATCAGACTGCTTTTGTTCTCGATTATTTCTTTTTGTTTTGAGTACCGGTATTCTTGACCGCCCCCTCCATTCTTGAAGCGACTCGTCGTGGTTCCCGTTGGACATCAGTATGATTAGTAGAACGAATTTTTCCTTGAATTTTTTGACCTTTCATATTTTTATTAGTTATAGACATTAGTAACGTCTTTTCTAGATAATTGACAACAAAATCAATCAGTACGGACTAAAATTCTTGATTTATGATTCTATCTGTTCATAGTACTCCTTATTAAACTGGTAACAAAGTTTAATTTGGTGCGGATGATGTAGGAGAGATGTTCAGTAGAAAATTGCAAAAGATGGTGAATTTAAATTCTTGTGATAATAAGAAACCCCACGCCGTGACGAGGGATTTCCTCTTGGTGTAGGGTGATCATTTCATATAGATTGTGTCCGAATACTTTGAGAGACAGTGGTAAATTTCTCCCAGCAGTTCGCGGCGAATATAGCCGTGTTGGACAAAAGTACTAGTCATGAATTCGTTGTACCCCTTACTAGTACCAGTCACCAACAAAGCTAGAACATCTGTCGCAAATTCAGAATGACGCAGTTTATGTGCGTCTATTGCCATCCGAGCGTGTGCCAGCTCGTGTGCGATAATGTGCAGAATCATATAGTGTGGCATCCTACACAATTCTTCCTTCGACTGTTGGAAATATAAGGTGCTACTCAAAGGTCTTTTGGTAAAAAAATCAACCCGAGTCTGTAGAGCAGCAGGTGCAGACATCTTTGCAGAATACCCAATACGTTTCAGAAATCCCCCAGGGAGTCTGTAGTACCGTGCAAGTAACAAAACAGTTTCTTTCACATCACCCTCCTTCAGTGCAACATTGACCGCACCATGGTTCCGAACGAAAGAACGACGAACGTGAGAATACGAGACACAAAGTGTCCTTACGATTCTCTCGACTTGGTCATTAGTGACAGAATCACTATCGTCGACAGCACCAAAATTGGACATCTTGTACCCTCCATTTGTTTTCTATATTAAAGCACGTTTAATTATAATTGTCTATATATTTTGAAGATGATGTGGGATTCGGTCACGAGTCACTAACTATAATCTAGCACTACGCTCAGATTCTAGTAAGTGCTCTCAATTCTACGAATTCTGTACACCTTGTCGCCACTTTTCCATTTCATTACCAAGTAGCTG